>ERZ772861.984-NODE-984-length-26718-cov-15.526422_pt1 | contig 26718 bp, 17 predicted proteins | sample MGYA00512135_ERZ772861 | MGnify/ENA primary metagenome ERZ772861 (study PRJEB29015, sample SAMEA2737700) | human gut metagenome | biome: human gut; feature: human-associated habitat; material: faeces | place: China | collected 2012 ...
AGGAAGGCATCCGCAAGACCATCGCCTGGTACTTCGAGCATGAAGACTGGATGAATAATGTGACCAGCGGTGATTACCAGAAGTACTACAATGAGATGTACGAAGAAAAGTAAAGAATACCTGTTAAATGGGAACGATGAACGTCGTTCCCATTCGGTGTGTTAAAAAACAAGTAAAAAGAAGCCCGAAAAGGGCGGATCGGAGGACGAAATGAAAGGAATTATACTGGCGGGAGGTTCTGGAACCAGACTGTATCCCCTGACAAAAGCGATTTCCAAGCAGATCATGCCGGTGTACGATAAACCCATGATCTATTATCCCCTGTCAACACTGATGCTGGCAGATATCAGAGAGGTATTGATCATCTCCACCCCAAGAGACCTTCCGGTATTTCAGGAATTGCTGGGAGACGGCAGCCAGCTGGGCATGCGCCTGGAATATGCGGTGCAGGATCAGCCCCGCGGGCTGGCAGATGCCTTTATCATCGGTGCGGATTTCATCGGTAATGACAGAGTGGCACTGGTACTGGGAGATAATATTTTCTACGGACAGAGCTTTTCCGCAGTATTGCGCAGAGTAGCCGCCAGAGAAAAGGGCGCAACTATTTTCGGCTATTATGTGCGTGATCCCAGAGAATACGGTGTAGTGGAATTTGATGAGAACGGCAAGGCACTTTCCATCGAGGAGAAGCCGGAGCATCCCAAGAGCAATTATGCGGTTCCCGGACTGTATTTCTATGACAATGCTGTAGTGGAGATCGCAAAGAATGTAAAGCCCTCTGCAAGAGGAGAGATTGAGATCACCAGCATCAACAACGAGTACCTGAACAGAGGCAGTTTACAGGTAGAGACACTGGGAAGAGGCTTTGCATGGCTGGATACCGGCAATCATGATGCCCTTCTGGATGCGGCAGATTTTGTGGCGGCTTTCCAGAAGAGACAGGGTCTGTACATTTCCTGTATTGAAGAGATCGCTTTCAAGCGAGGATTCATTGACAAAGAGCAGCTGCTTGCTCTGGCAGAGCCGCTGCTTAAGACGAACTACGGAAAATATCTGGTAGAGGTAGCAAATGGACTCTAAGCTGCGGAAAATGGCGATTCTGGCCTCCATGGCGGTGATCCTGCTGGTGGCACTGCTGGTCATGTATGTCAACAGGGAACAGTTTACGGCAGCTTCCGGACCGTCGGCATCCGGCACTCAGAATGCCGGAGCGGGTGACAGTGCATCTCCGGCGGAAAATGGCGATCAGGCAGAAGAGACGGTCTCACCGGATGGTCAGATCGGCAATGATCTGAAGGCATTTTTAAAAGATAATACGTTTTTTGATCAGGAAGTAAATCCAATTCTGGAAGCTGCAAAGGATAACAGCAACCGTCTATCTCTGGTAGCCACCTCCATAGAAAAGGATCTGCGGATCCAGATCGTGGACAACGAAGGAAGTCCGGTGACCGGGGAGAGCTTCTACGTACGACTGGACGGATTGGGAGATTACAAGGATCTGGATCAGGATGGTATCATTTACATTGGAGATCTGGATTCCGGAGACTATTATATTGAGCTCCTTCCCATTGAGGGATATAAGGTTCCGGTCAGTGAGACAAGAGTTCACGTCAAGGATAAAGTGGAGTATCTGGCCATTGACGATATTTCCCTGTTGATCAAGACGGAGGATGAAGTGGATGCAGAAGCCGAGGACAGCGCCGTGGCAGGTGCTCTGGCAGATGCGGACAAGACAGAGATCCAGAAGCTGCAGACCACGTCCGGTAATGCAAAGGTCGGTATCGATGTCTCCAAATGGAACAAGGAGATCGACTGGGATAAGGTGGAAAATGCAGGAGTGCAGTTTGCCATTATCCGTGCCGGATACCGCGGTTCGGTAACCGGAAGCCTGGTGGAAGATCCCATGTTCGTGACGAACATGAAGGGTGCACAGGCCGCAGGAATTCCGGTGGGCGTATACTTTTTCACCCAGGCTGTGGATGAGAAGGAAGCTGTGGAAGAGGCTTCCGCGGTGATCGAACTGATCCGGGATTACCGGCTGAACTATCCGGTATTTATCGATACCGAAGGTGCGGGCGGTAACGGCCGTGCGGACAGTCTGGATGCGGAGACCAGAACACTGGTATGTGAAGCGTTCTGCAGGACCATAGAAAATGCCGGATACACGGCGGGTGTCTATGCCAGCCGTAACTGGTACAACAATAATCTGCAGACAGCAAGACTGGAAAACTATCATATCTGGCTGGCAGAGTATCGCAGTGTTCCGTTATATCAGGGATATTATAAGACCTGGCAGTATACCTCCAAGGGAAAAGTGGACGGCATCGAAGGTCGTGTGGACATGAATATCACCTACGAATAGTCAATAAAAATAAAGAGTGAGGACGAAATAAATGGGTAAAATAACAGTAGAAACCTGTGAAATTGAAGGATTAAAGATCATTACTCCTACGGTATTCGGAGATGCCAGAGGATATTTTATGGAGACTTACAATTATAACGATTTCAAGGCTGCGGGAATTCCTGAGGTGTTCGTACAGGACAATCAGTCCGCTTCCAAGAAGGGTGTATTGCGTGGACTGCATTTCCAGAAACATTTTCCTCAGGACAAGCTGGTGCGCGTGATCCGCGGAGAAGTCTATGACGTGGCAGTGGATCTGCGGGAAGGTTCCAGGACTTTCGGCCAGTGGTACGGAGTGCTTTTGTCTGAAGAGAACAAGAAGCAGTTCTTTATCCCGAAGAATTTTGCACATGGTTTTCTGGTACTGTCGGATTATGCGGAATTCTGCTATAAATGTACGGATTTCTATCATCCCGATGATGAGGGCGGTATTGCTTACAATACACCGGATATCGGTGTAAAATGGCCGATTCCCGAAGGTATGGAACTGACGCTTTCCGAGAAGGATACTAAGTGGGGCACACTGGAACAGTACGTGAAGGAAAAAGAGAATGAAGGTAAGTAAAAAAGCGGGCATTGCCCTGTTTGTGACAACGGCAGTGATCATGGCAGTACTTATTGTATTCCATAAGAATCCGGGACCTGCGGCGGATCCGGGACAGGAACTGGCCAAGAAGATCATTTCCTGCGTAGTGATCGCGGCGGCATGCGTTGCTTTTATTCACTGGTATGATAAATTCACCGGACTGCCGGTGGAACTGTTCCAGAACCGTCATCTGATCTGGAAACTGGCCAAAAATGATTTCAAAAAAAGATATGCGGGATCTTATCTGGGTGCGGTATGGGCTATGGCACAGCCGGTGGTCACGGTGGCTATGTATTACATTGTTTTTGATAAGATCATGGGTAATACGAGTACTCCCCTGCGGGAGGGTGTGGAAGTACCCTTTGTATTGTTCCTGACGGCTGGGCTTGTACCCTGGTTCTATTTTAGTGAGGCATTAAACAATGGAACCAATGCGCTGCTGGAATATAACTATCTGGTGAAAAAAGTAGTATTTAAGATCAGTATCCTGCCTATCATCAAGATTATTGCAGCCACCTTTATTCATGTATTTTTTGTGTGTCTGCTGTTGATTGTGGCAGCAATTTACGGGTATTATCCTACCATATATACGATACAGATCGTATACTATAGCTTCTGCCTGTTCATTTTTGTACTGGCACTCAGCTATACGACTTGTGCAGTAGTAGTATTTTTCCGGGATCTGTCTCAGATCATCAGTATCGGATTGCAGATCGGCATGTGGGCCACTCCTATTTTGTGGAATCTGGATTCCCTGTCAGGCAATTGGATCACGATTCTGAAGCTGAATCCGCTGGTGTATATTGTAAACGGTTATCGAAGTGCTATTTATGAGAAGGAATGGTTTTTCCAGGATTTCTTTTCCACCATGTATTTCTGGATTGTAACGGTAGTACTGTTCGGGTTGGGAGCCGTTATTTTCAAACGATTGAAGGTACATTTCGCAGACGTGCTATAATACGAATGATTGTTACGATTTCGAGAGTTCGAAGAACGGAGAAATCGTATTATAAAAAACAGAGCATAGCAAAACTTTTATAGATGAAGAACCTTGTGGGGAGGAGCTGCATTACAAAACTGTTGTGGGGAAAACAGAAAGGGTGAAAGTAATTGAAGGGTGCTCGTGAAAAATTTAGAAAATTTTGGTTATGGAAGCCGGGAAAGATCCTGCTGGCCGTGGGATGCTGCGGACTGCTGCTGTTGACGCTGATTCCATTGTTTCGTCTGACAGTCTATGCGGTTCCGTATTATGATGATTACAATTTCGGAAGATTTGCCAGAGCTGCCATGGAGCAGGAACAGTCAAAATGGGCTGCCATCTCCGGTGCACTGGATTGCTCCAGAACGCAGTGGTATGCGTGGCAGGGAACCTATTCTTCTATTTTCTTTATGGCATTGATGCCGGCAATCTGGGGAGAACAGTATTATTTCCTCGGTCCAGTGTTCATCCTGCTGCTATTGCTGGCGGGTACCATGACATTTACCCATGTGATCCTGCGGAAAGTACTGGGCATGGAAAAGTGGACCGGCCTGGCAGCACAGGCAGTGATTACAGTGGCAGTCTTTATGTTTATTTATTCCGCACAGAGTGGCTTCTACTGGTATAACGGCGGAGTTCATTACGTGGGAATGCACGGCTTTGGATTGTTGATGTTGTCTGTGGCAATCTGCCTGGAGAGAGCAGAAGGAAGAACTGCTACCGGGCTGCTATTTACGGCCTCGATCCTGCTTTCCATGATCACGGCCGGAAGCAATTTTGTCACGGCATTGCAGGGACTCTTATCGCTGTTGACGATTCTGTTTATAAGTGTGGTAGTGGAACACCGGAAAAAGGGACTGTGGCTGTTGCCTGCTACGCTGGTATACATTATAGGATTTGGGCTGAATGTAGCGGCACCGGGCAATTCCGTGCGAGCCCGCAGCTATGTCGGCTGGGGATACAGTCCCCTGGAGTCCATCGGCAGATCTTTTCTGGAAGGAGTAAAACATCTTCCAGAGTTTACGGGATCTATTGTTCTTATGGTAATGGTGATGCTGTTACCCCTGATCTGGCAGGCACTTAAGGAGACGGAGTATCGTTTCCGGTATCCGGGAGTCGTACTTCTGTGGTCCTTCTGCCTGTATGCCACCGGTTACACCCCAAGCCTGTATTCCCTCGGACATGCCGGATTGTCCAGAACTCTGAATGCGGTGAAGATCACATATTTATTGCTGTTGTTCCTGAACGAAATATACTGGTGTGGCTGGCTGCAGCAAAGACTGCAGAAGAAGGCATCAGGCAGCGCGGCAAGATGGCTGGCGAACTGGAACGGAGCCGCAGTGTGGTGGTTTTATGCGATTATGGGTCTGGAATTTATCATGATCTTTCAGGTGTCACCCAATCAGGCAGGACATTATTCGGCTTATGGGGCCTATTACTATGTGCATACCGGAGAAGCGTATAATTTCCATCAGGAATATCTGGAACGGGTGGAGAAGCTATTGGGAGATGAGGATGATGTACAGCTGCAACCTTATCACTACAAGCCCTGGTTTTTGTGCATGGGAGACCTCTCGGAGGATGAAAATAACGAGGCCAACCGTTCTCTGGCCATATGGTATGACAAAGACAGTGTAACGCTGATAAGCGAGGATTAAAATTGATGCAGGAAAAGAAAAAGCTGGCCATTGAAGTCGATAATGTCCAGAAGATCTATAAACTATATGATAAGCCCTCAGATCGGATGAAGGAGGCTTTCGGCTTCGGAAAAAAGACGAAGCATAAGCTTCACTATGCCCTGAAGGGTGTGGACATGAAGATCTATCAGGGAGAAACGGTGGGTATTATCGGTACCAACGGTTCCGGTAAATCCACGATCCTGAAGATCATCACCGGTGTATTGAATCCCACTTCGGGAAGAGTGCTGGTAAATGGCCGTATTTCCGCTCTGCTGGAGCTGGGTGCCGGATTCAATATGGAATATAACGGCATTGAAAATGTGTATCTGAACGGGACGATGATGGGATTTTCCGAGAAGGAGATCGAGGCAAAGCTTCCGGAGATCTTAAGTTTTGCGGATATCGGAGATTACGTCTATCAGCCGGTGAAGACTTATTCCAGCGGTATGTTCGTCCGGCTGGCCTTTGCGGTGGCCATCAATATCGAGCCGGAGATCCTGATCGTGGATGAGGCTCTGAGTGTCGGTGACGTATTTTTCCAGGCAAAATGTTATCATAAATTCGAAGAATTCAAGAAGATGGGCAAGACCATTGTGTTCGTCAGTCATGATCTGAGCAGTATCAGCAAATATTGTGACCGTGTATATCTGCTGAATCAGGGAAATATCCTGGGCGAAGGCAGTCCCAAGGCTATGATCGACACCTACAAGAGGGTATTGGTGGGACAGTATGACGGCCCAGAGAGTGTGGGAGAAGAGACTGCCAGTCTGCTGGATGATGAAGACCTGCAGAGAGCAGCTGCCCAAAAAGCAGATGAGAAGGGGACCGATGCTTCCCAGGCTTCCATGGAGGCCAAGGGGCAGAATCCCAATGCCCTGGAATACGGTACGAAGCAGGCACAGATTGAGGAATTTTACATTACGGATGACAGAGGGGTCCCCACCAATGCGATCCTGAAGGGCAGTATGTTTACCATCCATATGCGGGTTCGTTTTATGGATCATATTCCGGCCCCCATTTTTGCATTTTCTGTAAAAAACGTCATCGGTGTGGAGATCACCGGTACAAATACCATGATTGAAAAGGCTTTTCTGGACAGCGTGGAGCCGGGAGAGGTGAAAAATGTGACTTTTACCCAGAAGATGAACTTACAGGGTGGTGAGTATCTGCTGTCTCTGGGAGTGACCGGCTACAATCAGGATACCTTCGAGGTATATCACAGACTGTATGATGCCTTGAATATTACGGTGGTATCGGACAAGAACACCGTAGGATATTATGATATGGATTCCGAAACAAAAGTATGGGATGCGGAGGAGAAGTAAGGAATGACAGAGACCATCGGGAAGATCACACTGAATCTGGATAAATATCCCGGCGAGGATTATTATTGCGACGGCAGTGTGGAGGACGAGATCTTAGACATTGTAAAAAAATACAGTACGGTGGAATATGACAGGATCATTGCGGAGCGAAAGAGCTGGCCGATCCTGTATCATTTGTCTGCTCTCCGGGAAAATATCGTGGATTTCCTTCCCATACAGAAAACAGAGAAAGTGCTGGAAGTGGGCAGTGGATGCGGAGCCATCACGGGTGCACTGGCAAGAAAAGCCGGGGAAGTGACCTGTGTGGATCTCTCGAAGAAGCGCAGCCTGATCAACGCCTACCGCCACAGCGAATGTGAAAATGTGACGATCCATGTGGGCAATTTCACGGATGTGGAACCGGAACTTCCCGCAGACTATGACTATATCTGTCTGATCGGTGTTTTTGAGTACGGACAGGCTTACATAGGCGGCAAGACGCCTTACGAGGATTTCCTTAAGATCCTGCAGAAGCATCTGGCACCGGACGGCAGGATCGTGATTGCCATTGAGAACAAATACGGATTGAAATATTTTGCCGGATGCAAGGAAGATCATCTGGGCAGCTGGTTTTCCGGCATTGAAAATTATCCGGAGGGCGGTGTGGTACGCACGTTTTCCAGGAAAAAGCTGGAGCGCATTTTCGATGCCTGCGGTGTGGGAGAACGCAGTTTTTATTATCCGTATCCCGATTATAAATTTATGACCACAGTCTATTCCGATGCTTATCTTCCAGGACGTGGAGAGCTGTCCAACAATCTGCGGAATTTTGACCGGGACAGAATGCTGTTGTTCGATGAGAAGAGTGCTTTTGACGGAATTGTGGAGGAAGGATTGTTTTCCGTTTTTTCCAATTCCTATATGGCGGTGATCGGAGCACCTCTGGATCTGAAATATGCCAGATATTCCAATGACCGTGCGGAAAGCTTCCGGATCCGCACCGAGATCCTGCGGGACAAGGAAGGCTGTAAGACGGTCCGAAAATATCCGCTGACAAAAGAAGCGGAAGCCCATGTGCGTCATATGCCGGAGGCTTATGAAAAATTGAAGGAACGGTATGCGGGAAGCAGTCTGGATGTCAATGTCTGCCATCTGGGAGAAGAGAACGGCATACCTTATGCGGAATTTGAGTTCGTGCCGGGCAGACCGCTGTCGGAACTGATGGACGAATGCCTGGACAGACAGGATGTGGAGGGATTTCACAACCTGTTCGCAGAATATCTGGAGAGAGTGGGCTACAGGGAGGATGTGCCGGTGGCGGACTTTGATCTGATCTTTGCCAATATTCTGGTGGATGGTGACCACTGGACACTGATTGATTATGAATGGACTTTTGACCGCCCCATAGAGACCAGAGCTCTGGCCTTCCGGGCTGTATACTGTTATGTACTGGAAGATGAAAGACGTAATGCATTGGAACTGGATCGTATTCTGGATCGTCTGGGCATCACGGAAAACGAAGCCAGACAGTACAGAGAGCAGGAGATGGAATTTCAGAAATATGTGACCGGACAGAAATTGTCCATGGGTGAGATCCGCAATCTCTTAGGCGGCGAAATTTATAAGCCCACGGAATGGATCGGACGGTTCCGTCAGACGGAGGGAGAACTCAGGGTACAGATCTATGAGGACAAGGGACAGGGATTTTCCGAAGAAAATTCTTATTTCCCGGAGAACGTCTATGCAGAGGAAAAACAGGCGGAATTTACGGTGAATTTCGATGGAAATGTCCATTATTTACGGCTGGATCCGGCCATGTGCGCCTGCGTGTGTAAAATCCGGGAGCTTACCATGAACGGACAGCCGGTTCCTGTGCAGGACAAAAAGATCGTTACCACCAATGGAAAAATCTTAAAGTCCGCAGACGGTGCGGAGCATCCCAGCGTGGTATTTCCCACGGAGGATCCGAATCTGACGATCCGGGTGGATGCATTGGACAGAAAGGCAGAGAACATCCTGACTGTGAAAATGGAGATCGTGCAGATTCCCCTTGCTGTGGCAAGTGACATGGCGGGAGCGGTGAAAAAATTTTTCTAAGGAGACAGGAAACTTGAGCATTCGGACGTCAGTAAAGCAGATGCTTGTCAGACAACAGGATAAAAAGTATGAAGCAGAACTGGCAAAGCTGCGGGTGACCTACGCGCAATGGGCTGCGGAGCAGGAAAAAAAGATTGCGGAAACAGTGGTCACAGAGATCGGGGAAAGAGCCGGTCTTGCGGAATTCGTGATCTACAGGCAGCAGAAAGGACAGCTGGCGGAAAATGCTGTGGAGCGGATCAATGCGTATTTTGTGAAGCATCCGGAGGCAGAGATCGTCTATGGAGATGAAGATCTGCTGTCAGAGAACGGAGAGCGTGTGATCCCCTGGTTCAAGCCTTGCTGGGCTCCGGATACCTACCGGGCTTTCTTCTATGTGGGAAGCGTCGTGGCAGTGCGGAGCAGACTGTTGCAGAAACTGGGGGAGCCCGGGGCTGTGACAGAAGGAGAGAGCACCGGCAGGGAAATAGTATTTTCGAAAGCGGAAGAGATCCGTCCCCTGATGGACCGGCTGTTTCTGGCGGCCGGTGGATTTGAGAGAGGCTGTCATACCATTGGACATCTGGAAGAAGTGCTGTTTCACGGCACTTTTGGTACTGCTGGAATCGGATTGCAGGGACCGGCAGAAACCAGCCGGGAGAAAGCGGAAGATGAGCAGAACCCCTGGGAAGAGTACCGGACGGCAGCGGAATCCGCAAAACTGTCCGTGGAACTGGCGGCCAAAGCGGCAGAGGAAGCCAGAGAACTGTTCGCCAGAGAGCTTAGGGTCTCTGTGATCATTCCTTCCAAAGATAATCCTTCCGTACTGGGAAAATGTCTGCGGTCGCTGACGCAACGTCCGGAGGGCAGTGTTCCGGTGGAAATCCTGCTGATAGATAACGGAAGTAACGAGGAAAACAGGAAAAAAACAGAACAGCTGGTGGAAGAAATCCGGACAGCCGGAACACCGATCCGGTATGTATATGAGCCTGCGGAGTTCAATTTTTCCACCATGTGTAATCGTGGCGCAGAACTGGCAGATGGCAAGCTGCTGCTGTTCTTAAATGATGATATTGAATTATGTGAGAATGACTGGCTGGATAAAATGGTGTCCAGAGCCTTGCAGCCTTATGTGGGCAGTGTGGGACTGAAACTTTATTATCCGGATTCCGTGAAGATCCAGCATGACGGCATTGTCAATCTGCCGGTGGGACCGGTGCATAAGCTACAGTTTATGGAGGATGACAGAAGCTACTATTTTGGACGGAACCGTTTTACACAGGATTGTGTGGCCGTGACGGGAGCCTGTCTCCTGATCCGGACAGAGGTGTTCCGGGAGGCCGGAGGATTCCGGGAAGTGTTGCGGGTAGCCTATAATGATGTGGAACTGGGCTTTCGGCTTCTGGAAATGGGATACTACAATGTGGTGTGGAACGACCGCTTTGCATATCACCATGAATCTCTCAGCCGGGGAAGCGATGAAAGTCCTGAGAAAATGCAGCGTCTGGTACAGGAGAGAGAACTGCTCTACCAGATGCATCCACAGTTCCGGGGAGAGGATCCTTTTTACCCGAAGGGGCTGAACCGGGAGGGACTGGACAGCCGTGTGGTTCCGGCATATCTGACAGATCGGAATGTTTTACAGGAGCCTTTCTGGAAAAGGGGACTTCCTGGCGGAGAGGAATTACAGAAGATCCGCAGGGATAACTGCCTGATGGCCAGAGTAGAGACAGCGGGACCGGAGCGGATCCAGGGATACAGTGTAATTCTGGGAGACGATAATGCCTGCTATGAAAAACATCTGTTGCTGATTCCCTGTGGGGAAACAGAAGGACAGGGTGTGTGGTCCATGCAGTTGATGCCTGCCTACCGACAGGAACTGGAGGAAAATCTTCCGGATCAGAAAAATGTGGCATTGGGCGGCTTTTGTGTCCTCAGAGAAGGAGAACAACTGCCGGCGGGAAACTATACGATCGCTGTTCTTGTGGTGAATCGTGTCAGCAAGCTGAAACTTTGGAATACTACGGGAAAATATCTGACCGTAGAGCTTCCGGCAGCAAAAGAATAAAACAGATGCATGATCCGCTAAAATGCGGTGAAAGCATCACGGAGGAGACATATGTCAGAGAGCAACACCGAGATCAATTATAAGGAAGCCTACGAGAGAGAGCATGAAAAATGTGCGGATCTGGCGGACAAGATCGTAGTACTGGAATCGGAGAAGGAAGATCTGCAGTTCAAACTGGACCGAATCAAGAAAAATAAATTCTGGAAGGCTACAGGACCTGCCAGAAGTGTGATCCATTTTGCCCAGAGACAGAAGGAACGGCTGTCTCATTGCGGTGGTCCCAAGGATATTCTGCGGAAGATCCGTAACAAGAGTCACCAGAAGAGCCTGATGGAATCCTACGGTACCGGAAGCTTTCCCGATGCGGAGCAGAGGAAGAAAGAGGAAGAAACGGTATTCCCCTATATGCCGAAGATCAGTATTCTCGTGCCGTTGTGGAATAACAAGAGAGAGTTCCAGATACAGATGCTGGACTGCGTCATGAACCAGACCTATCAGAACTGGGAACTGTGTCTGGCGGACGGTTCCGATGCGGAACATGCTTACATCGAAGAACTCTGCAAGGAGTACGCGGCGAAATCAGATGGCCGTATTGTATATAAGCACCTGGACCATAACGGAGGTATTTCCTACAACACCAATGAGTGTTACAAGCTGGCCACCGGAGACTATATCGGACTGTTTGATCAGGATGACATTCTGCATCCTTCCGTATTGTATGCCTATGTCAAGGAAATCAATGAACAGGGTGCGGATTATCTGTACTGTGATGAGACCACCTTCCAGGAGGACAATATTAATAAAATGCTGACCATGCATTTTAAGCCGGATTATGCACCGGATAATCTGCGGGCCAACAATTATATCTGTCATTTCAGCGTCTTTTCCAGAAAACTTCTGGAAGGCGAGGAACTGTTCCGTACGGCTTTTGACGGTGCGCAGGACCACGATATGATCCTGCGTCTGACGGACAGAGCACAAAAGATCGTACATGTGCCCAGACTGATGTATTACTGGAGAAGCCATGCGGGCAGTACCGCCGCCAGTATTGACGCAAAGCCCTATGCCATCGAGGCGGCAAAGGGTGCCGTGGCGGATCATCTGAAAAAGCATGGATTCAAACATTTTCAGATCACCAGTACCAGAGCCTGTGCCACAATTTTCCGGATCCGCTATCAGATTCTGGGAGATCCGAAGATCTCCATCGTGATCGCCAACAAGGATCACGTGGAAGATCTGAAGAGATGTATTACTTCTATTCAGAAGAACAGCACCTGGAGCAACTACGAGATCATCGTGGTGGAGAACAACAGCACCACACCGGAAATCCGGGATTACTATTCCCAGCTGCTGGGATTGTCCGGCAATGATTCCTACGCAGAGAGATGCAAGCTGCATACCGTCTGCGGTCATGACGGCGGGATTCTGCACAGCGAGGACGGCCGGATCTCTGTGGTGACCTATCATGGTGACTTTAATTATTCTGCTGTAAATAATCTGGGAGTATCCTATGCCACCGGAGATTATATCCTTTTGCTGAACAATGATACGGAAGTGATCACTGCCAACTGGATGGAAGAGATGCTGATGTATGCACAGCGGGAAGATGTGGGTGCCGTAGGTGCAAAGCTGTATTATGCGGACAAGACGATCCAGCATGCCGGTGTAGTCATCGGACTGGGGGCACATCGCACCGCAGGACATACCCATTATCGTATTCCGGTACAGAACCTCGGCTACATGGGACGCCTGTGTTATACCCAGAATGCCACGGCAGTGACCGGAGCATGTCTGTTGGTGAAAAAGAGTCTGTATGAGCAGGTGGGAGGACTGGACGAGAGCTTTGTGATCTCTCTGAATGACGTGGATTTCTGCCTGAAACTGCGCAAACTGGGACTGCTGAATGTATGGACCCCTTTTGCGGAACTGTATCATTATGAATCTATTTCCAGAGGTCTGGATGATCAGGGAGAGAAGGCGGAGCGTTACAACAAAGAATCCGAGCATTTCCGTGAAAAATGGAAGGCAGAGCTGGAAGCAGGAGACCCCTATTACAACCCGAATTTCTCTCTGGATCGCAGTGACTATGCGCTGAGAGATCCGGTTAGCGGACGTTAAATTGCTCTTTTCAGTAAAGGTAATCTATGGTAGAATAATGGCGGAGAGCGTTTACTGAAGAAAGATAAAGATAGCGATAAAACAGGAGGATAGGAAAATGAGTTATATGGACGAACTGAATTTCTGGTTGAATGATGATTATTTTGACCAGAAGACCAAGGATGAACTTCTGGCAATCCGCAACAACGAGGCAGAAGTGGAAGATCGTTTTTACAAGGAACTGGAATTCGGTACCGGCGGTTTACGTGGCGTGATCGGTGCAGGAACCAACCGCATGAACGTATATACCGTTCGTAAGGCAACTCAGGGTCTTGCTAATTATATCATTAAGCGCGGCACCCAGAGCAAGGGTGTGGCTATCGCATTTGACTCCCGCCGCATGTCTCCCGAGTTTTCCGATGAGGCAGCAAGATGTCTGGCAGCCAATGGCATCAAGGCATACATTTTTGAATCTTTAAGGCCTACCCCGGAACTGTCCTTTGCCCTTCGTACGCTGGGATGTACCGCAGGTATCGTAGTGACTGCAAGCCACAACCCTCCTGAGTACAACGGCTACAAAGTATACTGGGAGGACGGCGCACAGGTAACCGCTCCTATCGATAAGGACATCATCACCGAAGTACAGGCCATCAAGGATTATCATACCGTGAAGACCATGAGCAGAGAAGATGCGGAAAAAGCAGGCCTCTATCAGGTGATCGGTAAAGAGATCGATGACAAGTACATGGCTGAGCTGAAGAAGCAGATCATTCATCCCGATGTTATTCAGGAAATGGCTGATGACATCAAGATCGTATATACTCCGTTATGCGGTACCGGTAACAAGCCGGTAAGACGTATCCTGTCTGAGCTGGGATTCAAGCATGTCTATGTAGTTCCCGAACAGGAGAATCCGGATCCGAATTTCACAACGCTGGATTATCCGAACCCTGAGGATCCCAAGGCATTTACCTATGCGCTTCGTCTGGCGAAGGAGAAGGATGCGGATATCGTTCTGGCAACCGATCCCGATGCAGACCGTCTGGGTGTGTATGCAAAAGATACCAAGACCGGCGAGTATGTGGCATTTACCGGTAATATGTCCGGCATGCTGATCGCAGAATATATCCTGAGAGAGAAGACTGCGACCGGTACCATGCCCGAGAATCCCGCACTGGTAACTACCATCGTTACCACCAACATGACCAAACCTATTACGCAGGCTTACGGCGTAAAGCTGATCGAGGTACTGACCGGCTTCAAGTTCATTGGCGAGCAGATCAAGCTCTTCGAGCAGACCGGCAGCAACAACTACGTATTTGGCCTGGAAGAGAGCTACGGCTGCCTGGCAGGTACCCACGCAAGAGATAAGGATGCGATCGTAGCAGTGATGTGTCTGTGCGAAGTAGCAGCTTACTGCAAGAAGCACAACATGACTCTGTGGGATATGATGGTATCCATGTATGAGAAGTACGGTTACTTCAAGGAGACCCAGTACACCATCACCATGAAGGGTATCGACGGCGCAAGACAGATCGCAGAGATCATGGATAAGCTTCGTAAGAATCCTCCGAAGGCATTCGGTGACCTGAAGGTGGAGAAATTCCGTGATTACCAGAACGATGTTATCATCGACATGGAGACCGGAGAGAAGACTACCACAGGACTTCCCAAGTCCAATGTTCTGTACTTCGAGCTTCCTGACAATGCATGGTGCTGTGCACGTCCTTCCGGAACCGAGCCCAAGATCAAGTTCTATATGGGTGTCAAGGGAACCAGCTTAGAGGATGCAAAGGCTAAGGTAGAGAAGCTGACCGAGGATGTAAAGGCAGTACTGTAAGGCAGTGCTCCATAAATCATATTAGTTTTCAAAAGAGCGAATCGCCCGAGCAGGGCGGTTTGCTCTTTTATGAAAAGCTGGAGGTATCTGTGGCAAAGCTAAACAAGGCAAACCTTAAGAAAACTCTATATTATCTGCAACGTAACGGCCTGAGGGAAACCTGGATCTCTGTGAGGGAGCGCCTGACAGAGACAGACCGCTATTTTTTTGTGCCCTGTTCGGAAGCAGAGCTGGTAAGGCAGAGTGATAGAAAATGGGAGAAGCCGATTACGTTCAGTATTGTGGTACCCTTATATCGAACCCCGGAAGCTTATCTGAGCAGAATGATAACAAGTGTTATGCAACAGAGCTATCCACATTGGGAACTGATCCTGGCAGATGCAACGGAGGATCACGGTGTGGAGGAGGTACTGAAGCAGCAGGGATTCCTGAAGGAGCAGCCGACGGATGGCGAGACAGAACCTGTCGCAGCAGATCCCAGGCTCCACTATGTGCATCTGAAAGAAAATGCGGGAATCGCTGCTAATACCAATCAGGCGCTTCCCTATGCGAAGGGAGAGTATATCGGTCTGCTGGATCATGATGATGTATTGACACCGGATGCGTTGTACGAAATGGCTGATGCGATCACCAAAGCATATGACAGAGGTGTCAAAGTCGCCTTCGCTTATTCGGATGAGGATAAGTGCGATGGAGAAGAGACCAGATACTATGAGCCCAATTATAAAGAAGAATTTAATTACGATTTAATTCTCAGCAATAACTATATCTGTCATTTTCTTGTAATGGAGAGTAAATTGCTGAAAAGCCTGCAATTCCGTCCGGAATTTGACGGTGCCCAGGACTATGATCTGGTACTGCGCTGTGTAGCGGAAGTGCTGACAGAGGGAGGGCAGACTGCGGAGAAGAGAATACTCCATATTCCGAAGGTGCTGTATCACTGGAGATGTCATGAGGCATCCACAGCAGCCAATCCAAACAGCAAAAAATATGCGTATGATGCGGGGATGAGAGCATTGCAGGATCATGCGGACCGCCGCCAGATCCCGGCCACCGCGACAGAGACCAGACATGTAGGATTTTATCGGTTAAAATATAAAGAAGTATGGGAAGCCAGGCCGGATGTGGCAGCTGTAGGCGGCAGAGTATTGTCCGGGAAGAATGGCAAGATCATCGGCGGCAGAATGACGGCAGACGGAACCGTATTTTATGAAGGACTGCCGAAGGGATTCGGCGGATATCTGCACCGCGCGGAGCTGTCCCAGGATGCGGAAGCGCTGGATCTTCGTTGTATCCGTATCCGACCCGAATGCAGGGAAGTGTTTGAAAAAATCGTGGGAGTTCCGTATACCGAGATACGAAGACACCCGGAAGAGCAACCGGTATTTGATGTAACCGTACTGCCGGCAGGGGTGGACATCCGAACCTTAAGTCTGCGATTGTCTGAAGCACTACGGCAACAGGGAAGATTGCTTTATCTGCCGGAATATCCGGGGGAGTTTAAGACATTATGAGTGAAATAACAGTCGTTATACCAAATTACAACGGAATGAAATATCTGCCGGAGTGCATGACCTCTCTGTGTGAGAGACAGGAGAACGCTCCGGAATACGAAGTGCTGATCATCGATAATGCCTCTGCAGACGGAAGTGTGGAATATCTGGAAAAGGAATGGTGTGGGGAAGGTGTGCGCCTGATATCTTTACCGGAAAACACCGGATTCTGTCATGCAGTGAATCTGGGGATCCGGGAAGCGAAGACACCATATGTGATCCTTCTGAACAATGATACAAAGGCAGAAGCCGGTTTTGTAAGAGGCTTATATGATGCTATCCGCGAAAATGAAAAGATATTTTCCGTCAGTGCGAAGATGCTGATGTGGGACAGACCGGAGCTCATCGATGATGCCGGAGACCGTTACTGCGTGCTGGGCTGGGTCTATTCCCGGGGGAAGGGACGACCGGCGGCGGATTATGATAAGTCTGTCCCGGTGTTTTCCGCCTGTGGCGGTGCCGCAATCTACAGACGATCCGTATTTGAAGAGATCGGTTATTTTGATGAAGAACATTTTGCCTATCTGGAAGATCTGGATATCGGCTACCGTGCCCGGATCTACGGCTATGAGAACCGGTATGAACCGAAGGCGGCTGTGCTGCATTATGGCAGTGCTTCCACGGGATCCAGATACAATCCCCGGAAAACGTTACTTGCGTCTGCCAACAGTATTTATGTGATCGGCAAGAATATGCCGCTTTTGCAGTGTATTCTGAACCTGCCGTTTTTTTTGCTTGGATTTGGCATAAAGTTTTTGTTTTTTTGTAAGAAAAGAATGGGAAAACTATATCTGAAGGGACTGGCAGCTGGCCTGAGAAGATCGGTGGGAACCACGGGAAGACAGCACAAAGTTCCCTTCCGGTGGCATCATCTGGGGAATTATGTGAAGATCCAGTGGCAGCTGTATTTCAATGTGTTTCGAATTCTTATGAAATCTTAAGAAATGGCTTCATAAATTCTTAAGTTGAGAAAAAAACATCGTTATTGTAGAATGAAATCGTTAAAAAGAAGCTTTTCAGACTTACAGATTGGGTGACCCATATGATAAAAGACAACCAGAAAGTCTTTAACAGGCTTCTTGTGATAATGGATGCGCTGATCACAGCCATATCCTTTGTCCTTGCCTATTATATCAAATTTTATATATTGAACGACGGTCCCGGAATCGGTGTCCTGCCTGTGCAGGAGTATTATAAGCTGCTTCCTTTTATTGTGCCCGGTTATATGTTTCTATATTACCGGTGCAGCGTGTATTCCCCGAAGCGAACCGTCCGCCGCAGACATGAGATTTACAGCATTCTGCAGGCAAATACCATCGGCCTGGCGGCATTGATCATTATACTGTATATGATCATCCGTGAGATCAACTTTTCGCGATCCGTCATGGCAATTTTTTATGTGCTGAATGTATTTCTGACTTCGGTATCCCGCATCATAATGAGAAAAGCGTTGCGGACACTCCGGAAAAGGGGATACAATCTGAAGCATATTTTGCTGGTGGGATATTCCAGAGCGGCAGAAGAGTATATTGACAGAATCTTAAGCAATCCCCAGTGGGGATATGTTGTATGCGGTATTCTGGATGAGCACATTCCGGGAGGGACTACCTATAAGGGAGTGAAAGTCCTGGGAACGTTGGGGAATCTGGAGTATATTCTTCCGGAGAACAAGCTGGACGAGATCGCGATCACGCTTTCTCTGAAAGATTATGATTATCTGGAAGGTGTTGTGGATATCTGTGAGAAATCCGGCGTGCATACGAAATTCATCCCCGACTACAGCAGTCTGATCCCCAGCAGACCTTACACGGAGGATCTCATGGGACTTCCGGTGATCAATATTCGGTATGTGCCGCTGACCAACACCGGAAATATGATGATCAAGAGAGCCATGGATATTGTCGGCTCCCTGTTCGGCATCATCATTACGTCACCGATCATGCTGTTGTCGGCAATTCTGGTAAAATGTTCCAGTCCGGGACCTGTGATCTTCAAGCAGGAACGGGTAGGACTTCATAATAAATCATTTTATATGTACAAATTCCGCAGTATGGCAATGCAGACTGCTGCGGAGGAGAAAAAGGGCTGGACGGTGCGAAACGATCCCAGAGTCACCGGAATCGGCAAGATCTTAAGACGAACCAGCATTGATGAACTTCCGCAGCTGTTCAACATCCTGAAAGGAGATATGAGCCTGGTGGGACCGAGACCGGAGCGCCCTCAGTTCGTGGAAAAGTTCAAGGAAGAGATCCCGAGATATATGGTAAAACATCAGGTGAGGCCGGGCCTCACGGGATGGGCACAGGTCAACGGTCTGCGTGGTGATTCTTCCATCAAGAAGCGGATCGAGTATGATATTTATTACATTGAGAACTGGACCCTCGGGTTTGACATTAAGATCATTCTTATGACATTTTTTACAGGATTTATCAATAAAAATGCTTATTAACACAAGGAGAAGACAAGATGGCAACAAATTCTAACTACAATGGCGGCAATGGTCAGAGACCAGCCGGAAGCGGAAGAAGACCTTCCGGAAATGGACAGAGACCTGCGGGACAGCGACCTGCCGGATCGAGACCTGCCGGCAACAGTAACGGACAGAGGAGAGTATCTGCCAAGCAGCGTGCTGCCAAGAAGAGAAGAAAGGTTATCATCTTCGGTGTAGAGATTGCGGTTATCCTGATCATGGTAGCAGTATTGTATCTGGTAATGACCCACACAAATAATGAAGGCCCCAAGGTAACGGTATTAGAGACGGAAGAGCTTCGGATTCCGGAAGAAGTACAACAGGACGAAGCAATGAAGGGGTATATGAACATTGCACTGTTCGGTGTGGATGCGACGAAGGACAGCCAGCTGTACAAGGGCAGCCGAAGCGACAGTATTATGATCGCCAGCATCAATATGGATACCGGCGATATCAAACTGGTCAGTGTATATCGTGATACGTATCTGAACATCGGCACGGACTCCTATCAGAAGTGTAACGCGGCTTATTCCTATGGCGGAGCGGAGCAGGCAGTTAAGATGTTAAACATGAATCTGGATATGGATATTACGAACTTTGTAACCGTAGGCTATAAGGGACTGAGTGAAGTGATTGACGGTCTGGGCGGTGTCTATATCGATGTGGACTCCGAGGAGATCAAGCATATCAATAACTACCAGATCGGTATTGCAGAGGTCTTAAAATGTGACTACACACCGGTAACAGAGACCGGAGTACAGCTGCTAAACGGTCTGCAGGCGACGGCTTACTGCCGTATCCGTTATACCGCAGGTAATGATTTCAAGCGTGCCGCACGTCAGCGTGAAGTGATCCAGGCGATTGAAGATCAGGCGAAGAAGGCCGATTACGATACTCTGTCCAAGGTATTTAACAGTGCCATCGATGATGTTTACACCAGCTTGGATTCCAAGGATATTCTGGATCTGCTGGCTAACATCACAAAATATCGTATTGTGGACGAGGGAGGTTTCCCTGAAGAGACCATGCGTGCCACCGGTAACATCGGTGCAAAGGGAAGCAGCGTAGTGCCTATGGATCTGGAGAGCAATGTTGTATGGCTGCATCAGTTCCTGTTTGATGATGCGAACTACACCGTAACCGACAGTGTAAAGGAATACAGTAGAAAGATTGCGTCCGATACGGCACCTTATCTGAATAAATAAGAAAACGAATTGACGAGGGAGTCTTCCGGAGAGCACCGGAGCTCCCTCGTGTCATATGAAAAAGTCTTGTGTAACAGACGGGGATAAAGTATAATAGACCAGAGATTGAGAAAGTAAGGAGCGCTCTGCAATGGAGATCGATGTGATCATTCCCCTGTATAAACCGGGGAAAGAACTATTTACATTATTAGATAAGCTTGACAGCCAGAGCGTGCCGGTACATGAAGTGATCCTGCTGAACACCGGAGAAAAATATTTTGAGCAGCTGATCTATGGAACCAGATTTCTGGAGAAATATCAGAACATTAAGGTATATCATGTCTCCAAAAGAGAATTTGATCATGGCGGCACCAGACGCATGGGTGTGAAAAAATCTTCCGCAGATATTTTTGTCATGATGACCCAGGATGCCATGCCGGCAGATGACAATCTGATCGAACAACTGACGGAACCGCTGCGGGATCAGGTGGCGGTATCCTATGCAAGACAGCTGCCGAGAGAAGATTGTGCACCGGTGGAATGTTATACCAGGGAATTTAATTATCCGGCACAGTCACGGATCAAATCCGCAGAAGATCTTAAGACATTGGGGATCAAGACATTTTTCTGCTCCAATGTGTGTGCGGCATACCGACGGGAGATCTATGAGGAACTGGGTGGATTCGTAAAACATACCATATTTAATGAAGATATGATCTATGCGGCGAAAGCGGTGGAAGCGGGGTATGCGATCGCTTATGCGGCGGATGCCCGGGTGATTCATTCCCATAATTATACCAATGTACAGCAGTTCCAAAGGAATTTTGACCTGGGGGTATCCCAGGCAGAACATCCGGAAGTCTTCGCAGCATATCCTTCGGAGTCCGAGGGAAAACGAATGGTGAAAGATGTGACAGCATATTTGCGGAAAAATCATATGTCCGGCAAGTTGCTCCATTTTTATATACAATGTGCCTGTAAATATGCAGGTTATCTATTAGGTAAGAACTATCGCAGGCTCCCCGGAAAATGGGTCCTTGCTTTTACTTCCAACAAAGAATACTGGAAACAGAACAGAAAGGATGTATGACTATGTGTGGTATCGTAGGATATATTGGAACAGAACAGGCAGCACCGATCATTTTAGACGGTCTGTCCAAACTGGAATACCGTGGATATGATTCCGCGGGTATGGCTATTTTTGATGGGGAGAAGATCAACACCAAAAAGGCTGTCGGGAGACTTAAGGTTCTGGAAAACCTGACACACGGAGGCGAGTCTATGAAGGGAACTTCCGGTATCGGGCATACCCGGTGGGCAACCCACGGTGCTCCCAGTGATATCAATTCCCATCCCCATATGAATAACGCCGGTACCATTGCTGTAGTACATAACGGAATCATTGAGAACTATATTCCACTGAAGAAAAAGATGCAGGATAAGGGGTATCAGTTCATCTCTGAGACCGATACCGAGGTACTGGCGCATCTGTTAGACTACTATTATAAGGGAAATCCCCTGGAAGCGATCACTAAGGTATTGCATCGTGTAGAGGGCTCCTATGCGCTGGGTATCATGTTTGCCGATCAGCCGGATAAGATCTTCGCTGCCCGCAAAGACAGTCCTCTGATCGTAGGCAAGAGTGAGAGCGGCAGCTTTATCGCATCTGACGTTCCCGCAATTCTGAAATATACCAGAACCGTATATTATGTAGATAATCAGGAAGTGGTGGAACTGAAGGAAGACGGTCTTAGATTCTTCTCAGTGGACGAAGAAGAGATCACGAAAACCCCCGTGACCATCGACTGGGATGCCAATGCTGCGGAAAAGGGCGGCTATGAGCATTTCATGCTGAAAGAGATCTACGAACAGCCGAAGACGATCAACGATACCATTTCTCCCCGTATCAAGGATAATGATATCGTCATCGAAGAACTGAATATGAGCGATGAGGAGATTCAGGAGATCACAAAGATCCATATCGTGGCCTGCGGTTCCGCATATCACACCGGTGTTACCGCAAAATATGTCATTGAAGGTCTGGCAAGAATCCCGGTAGAGGTGGATGTGGCCAGCGAATTCCGTTATCGTGATCCCATCCTGCAGAAGGGCAATATGGTCATTGTCATCAGCCAGTCCGGTGAGACGGCGGATACGCTGGCAGCTCTGCGGGAATCCAAGGAAAAGGGCTTCAAGGTACTGGGTATTGTCAATGTCGTCGGCAGCTCCATCGCCAGAGAAGCGGACAGTGTTATGTACACTTGGGCAGGTCCCGAGATCGCCGTTGCAACGACCAAGGCTTACAGTGCACAGCTGACCGCACTTTACATGCTGGCTATGAAGTTCGCCAAGGTGCGTGGAACCATTGACCAGGAGAAGTTCCAGAGTATGCTGACAGATTTAAGATGTCTGCCGGATCAGATCGAACTGCTGCTGGGACAGAAGGAGAAGATCCAGCATTTCGCCAACCGTTATGTGGGCGCAAGAGATATCTTCTTCATCGGACGTGGCATTGACTATGCGATTTCCCTGGAGGGATCCCTGAAGTTAAAAGAGATCTCCTATATTCATTCCGAGGCTTATGCAGCCGGAGAACTGAAGCATGGCACCATTTCCCTGATCGAAGATGGCACCCTGGTAGTGGCTTTGGCAACCCAGCCGGCTCTGTTCCAAAAGACCATCAGTAATATGGTAGAGGTAAAGGCAAGAGGCGCTTTTGTCATGGCGGTTACCATCGAGGGCAACAAAGCCATCGAGAAGGCAGCGGATTATGTGGTATACATTCCCGAGACGAATCCGTATTTTACCAATTCCCTGGCAATCATTCCGTTGCAGCTGTTTGCTTACTATGTGGCAGTGGGACGTGGCTGTGATGTGGATAAGCCGAGAAACCTGGCAAAATCCGTTACGGTGGAATAACAAGAAAAATCCGGAGAGGTGAAAACTTCTTCGGTTTTTTTGATCTTTCATAATTGCTTCAGAAAGTTATCACAATTCGGTCACATTTGGTGGATATACTATGTTCATAAGGTGAGAGGAAGAAATGGAAATAGTAAAAAATTTCTCACTTACAGATAGAATAGGAGGAAGCATTATGTACGAGAATGATAATTTTTCCGGTTACGAAACCGGAGATGAAAATACAACCGGTACATTCAGCGGAGTAAGCGCTGCGGGAAGTGCAAACGGTTACACCACATACCAGATGGGCGGAAGCACCGGTAGCAATACAGAACCTAAGAACCCCAAAAAGCATGGTGGTTATTTCCGAAAAGCTATGGTAAGTGTCAGTCTTGGACTTTTCTTCGGACTGTTTGCCGGCATCGGGTTCTATGCAGTACAGCAGGGCACCGGGATGCTTAAGACCGGTGCGGATACCGCAGTGGTAGATGAGGTCACTTCCGAAGCTGCAACAGAGAGCAGCCAGAGTACACCGCAGCTTGCGACCAACGTTACTTATGTAGAGTCTGATGTATCTGATGTGGTGGAGAAGGTTATGCCTGCTATGGTATCGATTGTGAATAACTTTACTGAGACAGCAAATGTCTTCGGACAGCAGTATACACAGGAAGAAGCAGCCAGCGGTTCCGGTATCATTGTAGGTAAGACCGATGATGAACTGCTGATCGTATCCAATAATCATGTAGTAGAGAGTGCAGATACTCTGACCGTTACTTTTATCGATGGCAGTGAAGCACAGGCACAGGTCAAAGGACTGGATTCCGATATGGATCTGGCAGTGATCGCAGTATCTTTAAATGATCTGAGCGATGATACCAAGAATGCCATTACCGTTGCTACTTTGGGCAGCAGTGATGACCTGAAGCTTGGTGAGCCGGTGATTGCTATCGGTAATGCTCTTGGATATGGCCAGTCCGTTACTAACGGTATCGTAAGTGCCCTGAATCGTGAGATCACTCTGGAGAACGGTGCTACCGGTACTTTCATCCAGACCAACGCAGCCATCAACCCCGGTAATTCCGGCGGTGCACTGTTGAACATGAACGGTGAGGTCATCGGTATCAACTCCAACAAGATCGGTGGTACTGCCGTAGAAGGTATGGGCTATGCAATCCCTATCACTTCTGCAAGTCCCATCATTGCAGATCTGATGGAGCGTCAGACCAGAACCAAAGTAGCTGAGGATGAAGTCGGTTATATCGGTATCTCTTCTCTGCAGGAAGTAACTTCCCAGATCTCTCAGATGTACAACATGCCGGAAGGTATCTATGTAGTATCCGTAGAGGAAGGCAGTGCAGCAGCGAATGCCGGTATCATGAAAGGTGATATCATTACAAAATTCGACGGCAGCAGCATCTCGTCCTACTCTGATCTTCAGAAGACATTACAGTACTATGCAGCCGGTGATTCCGCAACCATAACGGTACAGAGACCACAGAACGGTGAATATGTATCTGTAGAACTGAATCTGACACTGGGCAGCAGACCTGCAGACAAAAAATAAATATAGCGGTTCCCAATACCGAATATTGGAAAGATAGAAAACCCCCGGAAGATCGTCTGAATCTCCCGGGGATTTTGTTTAGAAAAACTTCACTTGTAGCAGCCATTCGAATTAGATATAATAAGCGTAGGCATGAGCAGTGCAAGGATCGTGGATTACGAAAACCGACTGCTTGCAGGCGGGATTACGTAAGGCACGATACGTGTAGGGCGAAGCCCGGATATCGAGGTAGCACGAAGTGATACCGAGATAAGCACTGCGCAATAGACAAAGAGGAGAATAACATGACAGATAATTACAATGATGATTATAGAGAAGTGATTCCTGAGGAAGAGAAAACAGAGACCACTCTGAACGAAAAAAAAGATAACGAAAAAAATAGCGAGAACACACAGGTAGCGGATACTGCGGGTGAAAATTCCGCTGAGAAAAAGACAGAGGACAAAAAGGACAGCGGCGAGTACGAGGATGTCTGCTTCATTTGCCGCAGACCGGAGAGCAAAGCCGGCAGAATGTTCAAGCTGCCTAATCATATCTGCATTTGCGATGACTGCATGCACAAGACCATGGAGACTGTGAGCCAGTTCGACTACCAGGGCATGTTGAATAATCCGGGCGATCTGAACCAGTTCGGTGGACAGAACGGATTCCCCAACATCAGCTTTGTGAATCTGGCAGACCTCCAGGGAGACGGCGGCATCCCCAACAAGCAGAAACTCAAGAAGAAAAAGAAAGCCGAAGGTCCCAAACCTGTATTCAACATCAAAGATATTCCGGCACCTCATAAGATCAAGGCAAGCCTGGATGAATATGTAGTGGGACAGGAAAAAGCCAAAAAAGTCATTTCGGTAGCGGTATACAACCATTATAAGAGAGTAGCTACCGACACCATGGATGCGATTGAGATCGAGAAGTCCAATATCCTTATGATCGGTCCCACCGGTTCCGGTAAGACTTATTTAGTTAAAACACTGGCGAAACTGCTGGATGTGCCTCTGGCGATCGCCGATGCTACGTCATTGACGGAGGCCGGATATATCGGTGATGATATCGAGAGTGTAGTATCCAAGCTGCTGGCAGCCGCCGGTAACGATGTAGAGAAAGCGGAGAAAGGTATTATTTTCATTGATGAGATCGACAAGATCGCCAAGAAGAAAAATACCAATTCCCGGGATGTCAGCGGTGAAAGTGTACAGCAGGGCATGCTGAAATTATTGGAGGGTGCCGAGGTGGAAGTACCGGTCGGTGCCAATAGCAAAAATGCCATGGTGCCCCTGGCTACGGTGAACACCCGCAATATCCTGTTTATCTGCGGCGGTGCATTCCCGGATCTGGATGAGATCATCAAGGAGCGCCTGACCAAGACCGCATCCATCGGTTTTAATTCCGAACTAAAGGACAAATACGATAAAGATACCGATATCTTATCTAAGGTGACCGTAGAGGATATCCGTAAGTTCGGCATGATCCCGGAGTTCATCGGACGACTGCCTATCATCTGTACTCTGCAGGGACTGAGCAAGGAGATGCTGGTGAAGATCCTGAAAGAGCCGAAGAATGCCATTTTGAAACAGTACCAAAAGCTCCTGGAACTGGATGAAGTGAAACTGGAGTTCACGGACGATGCCCTGGATGCCATTGCCGAAAAGGCCATGAAACGTGACACCGGCGCCAGAGCCCTGCGTTCCATTATTGAGGATTTCATGCTGGATATCATGTATGAGATCCCCAAGGATGACAATATCGGAAGAGTCACCATTACCAGAGAATACATCGAAGGTACCGGCGGACCTATCATTGACATTCGCAGTAATGAGATCCTGGAGCCTGTGGAGAATCTGAAGCAGATTCCGCTGGAAGAGAAATAAATTGAGAGTTAGTGAAATACCACCCGGATGACTTTGTTGTCTTCCCGGGGGGTATTTTGGCTTTGCTGTTCCAATCCTTACCACCTAAAATCCATTTTGTGCTGTATAAGCAGTAAGTTTGAAGTGATTTTCTTTTATAGTGACTGAT
>ERZ772861.987-NODE-987-length-26696-cov-5.622424_pt1 | contig 26696 bp, 27 predicted proteins | sample MGYA00512135_ERZ772861 | MGnify/ENA primary metagenome ERZ772861 (study PRJEB29015, sample SAMEA2737700) | human gut metagenome | biome: human gut; feature: human-associated habitat; material: faeces | place: China | collected 2012 ...
GCTTCGAGCCGCCCCTACCCGGTGCGGTGGAAACCGGGGGCTGGTGGTGCAAAATTGGCAAAATACGAACACAATCCCCGCAAAATGTCCAATGGAATGGTTGACGATTCTGATTTTTTCCGTTATAATGGACACAAGGCTACACAAATCGTGGCATACAGTTTGAGAATATAGAGGAAAGGCGAGAAAATCATGCATTATGATTATCTTGTGGTGGGTGCGGGGCTTTATGGCGCGGCATTTGCCCAGCAAATGAAGGAAAACGGAAAGTCCGTTCTGGTGTTGGAGCGGCGCAATCATATCGGCGGCAATGTCTACACCCAGGAGGTCGAGGGCATTCAGGTTCACTGCTATGGCGCTCATATTTTCCATACCGACAGCCGGAAGGCCTGGAATTATGTCAACCAATTTGCGGAATTTAACCGCTATACCAATTCTCCCATTGCCAATTATCATGGGGAACTCTATTCTCTGCCCTTTAATATGCACACCTTCCACCGGATGTGGGGCGTGAACACCCCCCAGGAGGCGGCGCAGATTATTGCCGACCAGCGCCGGGAAAGCGGCATCGATACGCCCCGGAATCTGGAAGAACAGGCCATCTCTCTGGTGGGCACCGACATTTATGAGAAGCTGATTCGGGGCTACACCGAAAAGCAGTGGGGAAGACCCTGCAATGAGCTGCCCAGCTTCATCATCCGCCGCCTGCCGGTGCGCTATACTTTTGATAATAATTATTTTACCTCCCGGTTCCAGGGCATCCCCATGGGCGGCTATACCGCCATGGTGGAAAAAATGCTGGAGGGCATTCCGGTGGAGCTGAATACCGATTATCTGGCAGACCGGGAAAAGTGGAATCAGGTGGCGGACAAGGTGGTTTACACCGGACCCATCGACGCCTATTTTGACTACTGCTACGGCAACCTTTCCTATCGCTCCGTCCGCTTTGAGACGGAGGTGCTGGACACCCCCAATTACCAGGGCAACGCCGTGGTGAACTACACCGACCGGGAGACCCCCTATACCCGCATCATTGAGCATAAGCATTTTGAGTTTGGCACCCAGCCCAAAACCGTGATTTCCCGGGAGTACAGCCAGGAGTGGCAGCCGGGCATGGAGCCGTACTATCCCGTCAATGACGAAAAGAATACGGCGCTGTATGAGCGGTATCATGCGCTGGCGCAGCAGGAGCAGAAGGTATTCTTCGGCGGACGGCTGGGGCAGTACCGCTATTATGACATGGATGCCGTCCTGCTGGCAGCCCTGGCGTTGGCAGAGCAGGAATTGGGCTAAGGAAATATGGCAGTCGGGCGGCTGAGCTGCCCGACTGCTTTCGCAACAGAGCCATTCAATAATAGTACGATGGTATCAGTTCCAATCAATCGGGAGTCATGGAGGTATGGCATATGACTTACATACAAGCAATTATTTGTACGTTGGCTGCATGGTTTGTTGGATTATTTGCAGATGCAAATATTGATTTTGGTGATCCTCAAGGATTTTTGGCTCTTAGAGTGCTTCTTCCTATTTTGGCAATGGGGCTTTGTATTCTAAAAGCAATCAAAAACAATGAGAAGAAATAACTTTCTGTTTATGGGTGCACTCTGCTTCGCTGACAAATCTCTGTCTTATGAACTGGTCCTGTGCAACCAATGGCTCGGTTCCGTCTGTTTGCGGGCGGCTAAGCCGCCCCTGCGGATGGCGTGTGCAAACCGGGCAGGGAATTGCTACCTCAAAATATAAATTTCTGCTTGACAAGGCGTACACATTGTGCTAGTATATACCCCGTTAGAGTGATGCTCTACGAAACAAGTTGGTATTGATTGCGATGAGGGTCCACCTGTTCCCATCCCGAACACAGAAGTTAAGCTCATCTGCGCCGACAATACTTGCAGGGTGACTTGCCGGGAAGATAGGTAATGCCAACACATATGCCCCCTTAGCTCAGTCGGTAGAGCAACGGACTGTTAATCCGTGTGTCGTTGGTTCGAGTCCAACAGGGGGCGCCAAGGAATTACCCGGTATTCGCTATGAATACCGGGTTTCTTTTAACTTCTTTTCCCGTTTTGAAATGGCATTGCTAGCTGTTTTGGACCAATTTTGAGTCACAGCATACAAAAATATCCGATATGGTATAACATAAAAAGTTCTGCTTCATCTGCAAAATGATGGAACATAACGAATTTTAATGCAAAATATGATTTAAAACAGCTCGACAACGAGGGACTGTTAGAGTGCGTATGATGTGACATCCTTCCTTCATCCTGCCGGATATGTGCCCACGACAGATTGCGAAAACACAGAATGGATGACAAGGAATCAAAGGGCAGCGCCGCGCATCAGGGGCTTGGGATGCGGGTTGAAAGAATCATACAAGTTGGAGATTGACAGAGGGGATGTTTATGGCTTTTGATTTCAGGAAAGAATATAAAGAATATTATTTACCCAAAAATAAACCGGAAATCATTACAGTTCCCAGGGCAAATTACATTGCAGTGAAGGGGAAGGGTGATCCCAATGAAGAAAATGGGGCATATCAACAAGCACTCGGTGTGCTGTATGCGGTTGCGTATACGCTAAAAATGAGCTATAAAACCGACCATCGGATTGATGGTTTCGTTGAATATGTCGTCCCTCCGCTTGAAGGCTTCTGGTGGCAGGATAACGTAGACGGAGTGGATTATGCCGATAAGTCCGCATTTCACTGGATTTCCGTTATCCGATTGCCTGATTTCATAACGAAAACGGATTTTGAATGGGCGGTTGAAACTGCATCGAAGAAGAAAAAGCTAGATTGCTCATCGGCTGAGTTTATGACGATTGAAGAAGGCCTGTGCGTCCAGATTATGCACTCGGGAGCATTTGATGATGAGCCTGCAACTGTTGCGCTTATGGATGCGTATCTGGAGCAGAACGGATATGTGAACGACATGAGTCAAGATAGATTGCACCATGAAATTTATTTGTCTGACGCAAGAAAGGTTGCACCGGAAAAATGGAAGACCGTTATCAGGCACCCGATAAAGAAGGGCTGACGTTTCGGTTTGACGAACAGAAGGTGACGATTGTATTAGGATTCTAGATGAGCTATCCTGGCTTCGGGAAACGCTGGGCATCGCGCTGCTGGTGGACATCCTGATTGCCCGGATGTCAATGCCGCTTTGATTAAACAGGAGGTTTTTCTCATGGATCGGGTAAAATACTCAATTGTATTCAGCAGTCTGACCGGCAACACGAAGAAACTTGCCGACACCATCCGCGCTGTGCTTCCGAAAGAGGACTGCGAGTATTTCGGTGCGCCGAAAGCGGAAGAATTGCACTCCGAAATGCTCTATATCGGCTTTTGGACGGACAAGGGCAATGCGGACAACGCGACATTGGAGTTGCTGTCAAAGCTGAGAAACAAAAAAATTTTTCTGTTCGGGACAGCTGGCTTCGGCGGCAGCACGGCATATTTTCAGAAAATTCTCAATCGTGCTGCGTGTTCCATTGACGCAAGCAATTCCGTGGTTGGAAATTATATGTGTCAGGGTAAAATGCCGTCTTCTGTGCGGGAGCGCTATATGAAAATGAAAGATCAGCCGGGGCATCCGATAAACATTGATACGCTGATTGAAAACTTTGACTGTGCGCTTTCCCATCCAGATGAGATGGATTTGGAGAGACTGAGGAAAGCTGTTTTGGAAAGACAATAAAACAGCAGGCTTCCTTAGACAGGAAGCTGACCGGATAAATTTGCACCCGGGATTTTCAGCTCCTTTGCTGCCGCTCGGATTCCGGTGCAATCGTCTGGCTGAGGACGTTTTTTCTGTACTTTATTGAGCTGACATGGTACAATTTGTGTTGTCAAATCGACACAGGTAGTTTACGCCTGATTGCAGGAGGAGTACAGCCATATGGAAAAATTTTACCGTCTTCATATTGATGAACAAAATGGGATATTTCCCAAATTGTACTGGAAGAAGGGACTCCATGATGCCATTGTCAATGGAGTGTCAACATGGGATTTTGAATATAACTCCACAATCCGCGCATCAAACTGTGTAGAAATCAGGCTTGATGCAAGTCAGGCAATGTTTGATACATCCATAAAAACAATCCGGTTTTATAATTGCAAAGTGCTGACACCCGGCCTGGATATAACAGGAATGTGGTGGGTGAAAGACCGGCTGACTTCTGTAGGGGACAAGCATTTGCTGGAAATTGACCTTAGCTCCCCTAAAACACAGTGCCGGTTTGCTCTGCGTTTTGACAGTTGTGAAGTGGAACGGTGGGAATAGCGGCTTGGAACCATTGTGGTATGCGGAGTAGCAACAATTTGTTATTGGGCCTTCGCTGCATTTGGCTTTTACATTTTGTCCCATTCGGAAAAGCATCCACGGCTTGCGGTACTTTTGGTGAAGAGGGAGAATTTCAATATTTAGCTGGTGGCATCCAAAATCGACGGCTGGGACATAAAAACGCAAATTTGTAGGATTACACAAATTTGTCCGCGGTTAGAGGAATCACAGAAATGTTTGTTTCTGTGGTATGAACAAATAGAACATTCCGTTGTGCAAGTTGTAAAATTTTATTGCTTTAATTGCAATAAAATCGATGATTCTGCGTAATATTCATTTGACAAGTATTGTCGAAAATCCTATAATAATGTCGAATACAGCTTGAAAATTAAAAAATTGTATTTGATTTCAAATTACCATAGACAAATTGGCGAAGATCCGCTGTATTAGCTGGCGTCACGTGTAGCCTATCCCCCGTTGTTATTCTACTCGAAAGTGAGAAATGCCGATGGAGAATCAGCGCACCATCAAAGTGTCGGATTTTGTATACGCGGTGCGCAAGTATCGTAATCCCCTTGTGCTGCTGGTTGCAGCTGCATTTTTTTGCGGTGTTGGGCTTATGTTTCTGTCCAGATACCGCGCTGACGCAAAAAAGTTGAGCAAAATCACTGCATCCTTTGCAGTGACAGCAGAAAACAGCCATGGCGGCTATTCCTCCAACCACACAGAGCCACAATCCCAGGACATTTATCTGGCGGAAAACCTGGCGGATGCCGTGATGTATGTATGCACCGGTGACGCGCTGGCAGCAACGGTGAGAAGCAATTTGGTGCTGCCTGATGCAATCGTTCAAGAGGTTCGCTCCAATCTCAGTATCCGGCAATATAAGAAAACCCAGATCATCGAGCTGTCCCTTTGCTGGCCTGACCCGGAGGAGGGAATCAGCATTCTGACAGCGTTTATGGACGCAGTGCCGGATATTTTGGTAAGAGTCCTGGGGCTTGGCAGCATTTCCGTGGTCAATGAGCCAAAAGCAGCTCCCGTAGAACGGCAATGGGATTTGGAGTATCCGGCTGTCGGTGTGATTTTTGCGGTTGCTGCCGGTTTTGTGTTTATTCTGTCGCGTCTTTGTGTCCATCCAACCTTAGTCAATCCGTCCAGTGCTTCACGGTTGTTCGGGCTGGAAACGCTGGCGGAGGTTCCGCTGGATTCTATGGTTACCAAAAGGCTTTATCATAACAGCATTAACGGTGCTGCCTACAGGCTCATCAATACGTTTCACGGGATGCAGGCGGTTTTGCTTATCACCTCTGCCATGCCAGATGAGGGGAAGACAAAGATAACGGCAAGCCTGGGGGCACGGCTTGCAAATTTGGGCAAGCGGGTGCTGCTGATTGACCTGAACATGGAAAATCCCAGCCTCAGCAAAGAATTTTCCCATCAGGCGGAATACAAGCATTCCCTTAATGCGGCCTATCAGGGAGAAATTCCGCTTCAGGAAGCTGTGTGTTCCGTGACATCCAATCTGGATTTCATTCCGACTCTGCCGGAGAATGGAGCGCTTTTGACAGACAAGCATCTGAGAGAAATGATTGGTGCTTTGAAAAGGAACTATGATTATGTGCTTCTTGATACTGCTTCCGTTGGACAGGACGCGGACACCCTGCAAATCGGCCAGATGGCGGACAGTGCAGTCTTTGTCATTCGCCATGACCTGGTCTGGGCGGATGTGATTCAAAGCTGCATTGGAATCCTTCGCAGTTCCGGTGTTGATATTGTTGGAAGCGTTGTCAATGGCATCAATGAATATGGCAGCGACTTCAATCTCTATTGCCGCAGGGTGGGGATAACCAATCAGCGGTGCGGGGGAGGGAAGCAATGAAAATACTGCTTCATTGCGACGAATATGACCCGCGTCATGTGCCCATTGCCATTCGGATGAGTGTGTTTTCTCAGCTGTTCCGCCAAAAGGGGCATGAAGTGCAGGTGCTGACCGGAGCGCAGAGTTTGGGCGATGGCTTGCAGCCTGCGCCGGAGGCAACCTATTGCCCGCTGATTCCATTGGCAAGAAAAAGCACTGTCATGCGGATGCTCAATCAGTTGAGCTTCGGGGTGACCTCTTTCCTGAAAAGCTTTGGCATGGGGGCATTTGATGTGGTTCTGTCTTCCTCACCGCCTGTGCTGGCCGGTATCTTTGGCTGGTTGATTGCAAAATGGAAGCGAGCGGTTTTTGTTTACGATGTCCGCGACATTTGGCCGGACGTGGCGCTGGAAATCGGCGCGTTTTCCAAAGGAAGTGCGTATTGCAGAGTTTTTGAGCATATCACCGCGTTCCTGTATCGCCATGCGGACGTTATTACCACGGTTTCACCCCGGAAATTGGTGGCGCTGCGGGAAAAGCTGCCGCCCCAACTGCGGCATAAGGTCTGGCTTGTGGAAAACGGGCTGGACGAGCGCTTTTTGCAGCAGAAAGAAAATGCACAGGTCGTTGCGGATTATCATCTGGAAGAACGCTTTACCATTGTATACACCGGAAATATGGGGCTGGCACAGGGATTGGAACACTTGATTTCATTGGCGGAAACGCTGAATCCCGACCGGTTCCAGATTTTGCTGTTTGGGGATGGCGTTGCACGCAGATGCCTGGAGGACTGCTGTGCGCAGAGGCAGCTGCGCCATGTCCGCTTTTGCGGTCGCGTGGACGAGGGGACGATTTACACCGTGCTGCGGCACGCTGCCGTGTCCTATATTCCGTTGGTCAATGCCAATCTGAAAAACAGTATACCAACCAAGACCTATGAGGCGTTGGGGGCGGGGTGCCCCGTTTTTTTGGTGGCTGAGGGAGATGCAGCGGATGTGGTGCGGGAGTGCGGCTTCGGCATGACTTTATCACCCGACCGGATTGAACGGTTGCCGGCGGCATTTTCGGAATTTTTGGAGCAATACCAAACAATATGCGCCAATAGGGACGATGCACGCAAACTCATTCTTGAGAACCATTCCAGGCAAAAAATTTCCGCTGCCTTTGAAAAAAGATTGGCGGCGTATATGCAGGAGACGGGGAGAAAAAGATGGTAAATGTAATCGGACTGGGTTATATTGGCCTCCCCACTGCCCTGATGATGGCCGCCCATGGAGAGACCGTTGCGGGGACGGATCAGAATGCGGACTTGGTGGCACGGTTAAACGCCGGTCAGGTGACGTTCCGGGAGGAGGGGCTGGAGGAATTGTTTTCCCAGGCACAGGCGGCGGGAATCACCTTTTCCGCCGCTTATCAGCGTGCGGATTTCTATGTGATTTCCGTCCCAACCCCTTATGAAAAGGTCAGCAGGAAAATGGATGCCGGGGCTGTGCTGGCAGCGGTTCGGCAGGTTTTGTGTGTTTGCCCCAAGGGCGCTGTAATTATCATAGAATCCACGGTTTCCCCGGGAACCATCCACCGGTGCATTTATCCCATTGCGGAGGCAGCGGGATTCACGCCGGGGGAGGATATTTTCCTGGTTCATGCGCCGGAACGCATTATTCCGGGCAATATGCTGGCAGAGCTTGAGAAAAACAATCGCATCATTGGTGCCGACCAGCCGGAAGTCGGCCAGCGTGTGAAGCGGCTGTATGCTTCTTTTTGCCGCGGTGACATTGCAGTGACGGATATTCGCACCGCCGAAATGACAAAGGTGGCAGAAAACGCCTTTCGGGCTGTAAATATTGCCTTTGCCAATGAGCTGGCGACAATCTGCCATGCGTCCGGGCTGGATGTATACGAAATTATCCGCCTGTGCAATATGCACCCAAGGGTGAATATTTTGCAGCCCGGTCCCGGTGTGGGCGGCCACTGCATCAGCGTTGACCCCTGGTTCCTGGTGGGGGATTATCCGGCGCTTGCCAAGGTGATTGGGTCGGCCATGGAGGAAAACAATGCCATGCCGGACTATGTGCTGGGCAGAATCCGGACAGTTATGGAAGAAAATGGACTGCGCAGCCTGCATCGGGTGGGGCTTTACGGCTTGACCTACAAGGAGAATGTGGACGATATTCGCAATGCGCCAACCCTACAGCTGCTGGAGCGGCAGAATTGCTTTCCGGTGTATGACCCCTTTGTGGCGCGGGATGTGGTTCCGTGCCAGCATCATGACCTGATGCAGTTTTTGGGCACGGTGGATATGGTGGTTATCATGGTAAAGCATCGGCAGATTCAGGAAAATCAGCACCGGCTGCGGGGTAAGGTGATATTGGATTGCTGCAACGCGGTGCAGCTTCCCGGCGTTTACCATCTGTAATCAGGAGGGTGGCAGCATGAAAAAAGTGATGCTCGTATTTGGAACCCGGCCGGAGGCCATCAAGATGTGCCCGCTGGTGCGGGAGCTGCAAAAAAGAGCGGCATTTCAAACCGTCGTCTGTGTCACCGGCCAGCATCAGCAGATGCTGGCCGATGTGCTGAGTACCTTCGGCATTGCCCCGGATTATCAGTTGTCCATCATGAAGGAGCGGCAGACGCTGTTTGATATTACAGTCAACGTACTGCGGGGGATGGAGGATATTTTGAAACGGGAGCAGCCGGACATGGTGCTGGTGCAGGGGGACACCTCTACCACCTTTGCGGCGGCGCTGGCCTGTTTTTATTGCCGGATTCCGGTGGGGCACGTGGAGGCAGGTCTGCGAACCTACCAAATGGACAGCCCTTTTCCCGAGGAATTTAACCGGCAGACAGTTTCCTCCATCGCGGGGCTGCACTTTGCGCCAACCCGATACGCGGCGGACAACCTCCTGCGGGAAGGCTGCCCCAGGGAACGGGTTTTCGTGACAGGCAACACGGGCATTGATGCCCTGCGCTATACCGTCCGCCGGGATTATGCCCATCCGGTATTGGATTGGGCGGCGGACAGCAGGCTCGTGCTGATGACAGCACATCGTCGGGAAAACCTGGGGGAACCGATGAGAAATATGTTCCGCGCTGTGCGGCAAGTGCTGGAGGAGCAGCCGGGGGTCAAGATTGTGTACCCCATTCACAAAAATCCCGCCGTTCGGCAAATCGCCTGTGAAATCCTCAGCAATCACCCGTGCATTCGGCTGACAGAGCCGCTGGACGTATTGGATTTTCACAATTTCATGGCCAAAAGCCATCTGATTCTCACGGATTCCGGCGGCATTCAGGAGGAAGCCCCCTTCCTGGGGAAGCCTGTCCTGGTGATGCGGAACACCACGGAGCGGCCGGAGGGCATCGCTGCCGGAACGCTCAAACTGGTGGGCACAGAGGAAGGGGAAATTTATCGGGCATTTACCCGTTTGCTGACGGAGAAAAACGCCTATGAGGCCATGGCTCATGCGGCCAGTCCCTATGGACAGGGGTACGCCAGCAGCGCCATTGCCGATGTTCTGGAAGCGCAGCTTTGAGAAGGGGGAGCGGATATGAAGCGGGTTTTGCTGGTGATAGAGGGGGCACTGGATGATTCCGGTGTCCCCAATGTGGTGATGCACACGGTAAGAGGATTGCACGGACAATACCGATTTGATGTGTTGTGTCGCGCCACCCAGCCCGGCTCGTTTGACCGGGAATTTGCAGGCTATGGCGGAACCGTGTATCGGATAGCGCTGCCGGACTACAATGTTCATCCGCTGCTGTTTCTGCTGCGGCCACTGCTTCTCCGCCGGAAGCTGAAAGCGCTTTTTCACGCCAACGCCTATGACGTTGTTCATTGCCATTCCGGCTTTGAAGCCGGGCTGATCGCCCGAATTGCGGCAAGGCATCATGTGCCGGTGAGGATTGCCCACGCCCACGGAACCTACCAAACCAAACGCAAAAATCCGCTGCTGACTGCCTATCATCAGTGGAACCGGAAACAGATTGAAAAGGATTGCACCGCAAAGCTGGCCTGTTCCGGCGTGGCGGGAGAAACGCTGTATCTGAATAGAACATTCTGTAATATCCTGAACCCGGTGGATTTGTCTTTTTACGGGAACGTTGAAAAGATTCCGCACGCCGGAATCCATTTGCTTCAAATCGGCTATTTTTCCCCGGTGAAAAATCAGCTGTTTACCCTGCAAGTGGTGCAGGAGCTGAAGCGCCGGGGAAAGGCGGTCACCGTCGCCTTTTTGGGCTATTGCCGGGGACAAGGGTATTACCGGCAGATGATGCAGTTCATTTCCAAGCATGGGTTGGAGGAGCAGGTGCTGTTTTATCCCCGTAATGCAGATAAGGTGCAGCTTTTGGGCTGGGCGGATTTGGTGCTGCTGCCGTCAAGCCGTGAGGGGCTGCCCCTGGTGAGCCTGGAAGCCCAAGCGGGCAAAACCCGGTGCCTGCTGTCCGACCGGGTGCCCCGGGAGGCAGACCGGGGAGCTGCCGTATTTCTGCCCTATAACGACCTGGAGCAATGGACAGAGGCCATTGCGTCGGGAGATTTTTCTGCGGCGGTCGACGAGCAGCGCCTGAATGCGGTTGGGCTTCCTTCCTATTTGGAGCACATCCGGCGGGCTTATGAGGGGATGCAGTAGCATGAAATACAGCATTATCATTCCGGTTTACAATGCTGAACCGTATCTATCCGACTGCATCCGGTCAATTTTCGCCCAAGCAGTCCGGGATTATGAGGTTATCCTGGTCAATGACGGCTCCACGGACAAAAGCGAAGCAATCTGCCGGGAATATGTGGGGCAGGATTCCAGATTTCGCCTGATTTCCCAGCCGAACAGCGGCCCGCTGGCCGCCCGGATGACCGGTATCCGTGCCGCGCGGGGGGAATATGTGCTGTTTTTGGATGCGGATGACCAGTGGCTGCCCTACACCCTTGCCACCCTGGATGCCATTTTGACGGAGTACCGGGCAGATGTTCTGGTATTCTTTTTTCAGCGGTTTGACTGCCAGGGGGAGGAAAAACAACTGACAGCTCCAATCCCCGGCACACATTATTATGACAAAAGCCAATTTCGGGACTATGTATCCCGTTGGCTGCAAAACACGGCACTGAACGCCATGTGGCTGAAAGCGGTGCGCCGCGCCTGTCTGGTGCATCCGCAGGAAGCCATCCCCCCAATCAGCTTCGGGGATGACCTGCTGCAAACGGCCTGGGTGCTCCACTGCGCCCGTTCCCTTGTCTGCACCGACCGGGTGCTCTATCGTTACCGCATCACGCCGGGAAGCATTCTGAACTGCTTTCAACCCCGATATGTGGGGGACATTGCCGCAGCCTATGAGGCGGTGTACCGGTTTCTGCAAAGGGATTTTGCCGGTGACGCGGAACTGGAGCTGGTTTTCTTCCGCGCCTATGGGCGGGAAATCTGCAACGCGGTGCTGCACCTGTTTCGGACGGCAAACAGCAGGGAAATCGGAAGGTGGACGGAATTTCTTCGCACTAATGCGCTGTTTTGCCGCATGATGGAGATGTCGCTGCCGCATACCCTGCGGCAGCGTGTGACTTGGTGGCTCGTTTGCCGGAATCGGCCACGCCTGTCCAAATGGACGGCAAAGCTGATTTTTGCAGTCCAGAGCAGGAGAAACGGGAAAAAAGCATAGGACATACTGCTTTTTTGCACAAACAAAACGGATTTGCGTTCTTTGAATTTTTTTCGTATTGATTTTATGCGCTCTCTCATGTAAAATAGGTCTGTTTAAAACCCTGCAATTGCAGGGAAACCCGCCGGGTGGTCAGTGCGGCTGTGCCCGGCAATTACAACATAGACAGTTCCATGGTGTATTGGAATAAGGAGAGAATTTAGAAATGAAAAAGCGCAAAGTCCGATTGCCTTTGATTATATACGATATGCTCATTTTAATTGCGCTGGAATTTTTCCTGTTGGGCGTGTATGAGGGTGAGCAGTCCATGAGCTGGCAGTCCTGTGTGCTGCACGGCGGCATTATGTTTGTGTGCATCTTTGTGTCCAGGTTGGTATGCGGAACATACCAGCAGATTTGGCGCTATGGCGGCATCCAGTGCTATATGGGTCTGCTTGCGGCGGATGCGGTGGGATTTATTGCGGATTTTCTGGTGGAGCGGATTGTGCCGTTCATTGTCCCGGAGCTGGCAAGTGTCAACTTTGCGCGGCTTTTATCCCTGGCCTGCATGAACCTGCTGGCCACGCTGTCCATTCGGATGATTTACCGCTATGCCTTTAAATGCGGCACGGAGGATTCCAGAATGGGCGCTTTTCTGCGCTGGCTGATTTTCCTGTTTGCCGGTGACGAAATGGAGTATCAGAACCCAGAGCGGGATCAGAAGATCAAGATTGCCATTGTGGGTGCAGGGCGCATTGGTGTCAATCTGGCGGAGGAACTGCTGGGCAATCCCCGCTCCCGCTACACCCCCCGCTGCTTTGTTGACTGCGACCCGGAAAAGGCCGGACGTACCATCCATAGCATTCCGGTGCTGTTGGAAGGGGCAGATTCCATGCAGCAGCTGCGCAAGTATGAGGTGCAGGAAATTGTTATGGCAATCCCCGGCATTGCGGATGAGAAAAAGCGGGAATTGTTTGCCACCTATTCCAGGGCAGGCTATAAAATTAAGGTGTATGATTTCCCCACCATGCAGTCTGCCGGCGGTAAGCGTCAGATGCGGGAATTTGACATTGAGGAGCTGCTGTTCCGAAAGCCTGTCAGTATTTCCGACGAAAAGACCAATTCCTACTACCGCAACAAGGTGGTTATGATTACCGGCGGCGGCGGCTCCATCGGCTCGGAGCTGTGCCGCCAGCTGGCCCAAATGAACCCTGCCAAGATTGTGGTGCTGGACATCTGCGAAAACGGTGCCTATGACATCCAGCAGGATTTGAAAATCAGCTATGGGGATGCCCTGAACCTGGAAATTGAAATCTGCTCCGTCACCCAGCGGGAGGCGCTGCGCCGGGTTTTTGAAAAGCATCATCCCCAGATTGTGATTCATGCGGCAGCCCACAAGCACGTCCCTCTGATGGAGAAAAACTGCACCGAGGCGGTGTTCAACAATGTGTTTGGCACCCGCAACCTGGTGGAGCTGTGCGAGCAGTACCACGTTCAGCGCTTCATGATGGTGTCCACCGACAAGGCGGTGAATCCCACCAATGTCATGGGCGCTACCAAGCGGATGTGCGAAATGATTGTCCAGAGTGCCAGCACCTGGGGGAGCACCGTTTATAGTGCCACCCGGTTTGGCAATGTGCTGGGGTCTGCCGGGTCTGTGATTCCGCTGTTCAAGCATCAGATTGCCCGGGGTGGCCCCATTACCCTGACGGATAAGCGGATTATCCGCTACTTTATGACCATCCAGGAGGCCTCCCAGCTGGTGCTGCAATCCGGCTCCATGGCAAGAAACGGCGAGCTGTTTGTGCTGGACATGGGACAGCCGGTGAAAATTCTGGAGCTGGCAGAGAGCATGATTCGGCTGTCCGGCGCAGAGGGCATTGAAATTGTGGAAACGGGGCTGCGCCCCGGTGAGAAGCTTTACGAAGAACTGCTGGTGAAAACGGAGAAGCTGGATACCACCGACAACAGCATGATTTTCATTGAAAAGGATACCCCGCTTCCCAAGGCGGAAATTGACCGGCGGCTGAAGCTGCTGGAAAAGGCCTGTGCCAAGGGTGACGACGCGGTGCGGGAGGCGCTGCGGCAGGCTGTCCCCACTTTCCGTTCCCCGGAGGAGGTCAATGCAACCGCAGAGCAGTCCGAGGAAATGAAGATGCAAAAAACCGGCGCAGGGGTATAAGCCCTCATCATACAAAAAAGAACACGCAGAAAGGAAGATAAATCCTCTCTGCGTGTTTTTTATTGCTTTCGTTTTTTCAGCAGGGCAGCAAACCCGGCGATGAGCAGCAGGTTCAAAAACAGAACCACGATGCTGCCCTCCATTTCGGGAGCACCGCCGGACAGGAGAACGGAGCCGGTAAATTCCGTCCGGCACAGCTGGGGATAGTCCTCCGCCAGAGAAACGCCGCCCAGAAGAATGCCGCCAATGCAGTTCCAGAGAAAGTGCATGACCATGGGTGCCAGCAGGCACTGGGTGTATTCCAGCACCAGCACCATCAGCAGGCTCATGGTGACCACATTGAAGGTGGGGACCATCCCCGCTTCCAGCGCCCCGCCGTGAAGAAAGGTAAAGAGGGCGGTGGTGGCAATGGCGGCGGCAGCGGTGCTGTATTGGGTCTTAATCAGCTGATAGAGATACCCCCGGATTAACAGTTCCTGCATGATGGTGTTGAGCAATGCAGAAAGAATCCACAGCCCCAGCAGGGGCACTGGTTGATAACCGGTGATGTGCATGGTACCCGTCAGGAGCAGTACCCCAGTGGAGAAGCCCAGCCAAAGCACCCCGGCGGCAAAGCCAATCATGGCACTTTTCAGGGGAGCGGTACATAGGTGCAGCGTGAGGGCTTGCCGCTCCGGCAGCCAGAACAACAGGTTGAATCCAGCCGCAGATAGCAGGGGAATCAGCTCTGCCCAGAATCGCCAGACTGCCCCGTTGGAGGAATCCGGAAAGGGCATCAGCCCCGTCAGCACCGCCCAGCCCAGAAAGAAGGTCAGCGCCTTCCCCGTGGTGGTAAAAAATTTTTTCATGATGCATTTCCTTTTATGCGTTTAGGTGTGGTCAGCCCCAGTGAGGCAGGGTGTGCTGATACACAATCGCAATCACAACGGACAGTCCCATTTCGGCGGCGAACTCCCCGGGTCTTCTTCTCAGGAGAATTACACCGGCGAGCCAGGTCAGAACCTCCAGAAAGTGGTAGACGTAAATCCCGCCCCGCCCAAGATTTACCGCCTGTGCCAGCAGGCAGCCGAGGATGAGGCTGGACAGGAAAACTGCCACGATTCCGTTCCCCTTGGCATACCAGCATACATACGCCATAAAAAAGGCAAAACAGGAAATCACAATCCACATCTGCATATAGCGCCTGGGCAGGAAGCCCAGCACATAATTGCAGTAGAGATAGTATCCCGCCAGCATACTGATGAAAAAGCAGAAGGTATTGATGGCAGCCCACAGCGGGGTGGGGGAGTAGACGGAAAGAATGGTGCCCAGCAGCATCCAGATTGCCAGCCGTCCGAAATAATTCCTGAAATCCAGCTGCTGCAAAATTTCAGGGAAATGATTGGAAGCTGTACCATCCAGCCATTTCTGCACAACACCCAGGAGAAAGCCCAGGAAAATGATTCCTGCCGTTGTGGAAAGAAGCCCGCTCAGAGGCAGTCCACGCTGCGGCTTTCGCACCGATTCCAAAAAAGCTTTCATGATAAACACCTCCGTAAGCGCCCGCCTGGGCGCAATTTTCGTATGGATTCAGTATAGCATACGGAAAAAGGAACAGCAAGCGCCACTTTTGAATGCCCAGGACGATTTCTGCTTTTCCGGAACTTCCCCTTGTGAAGCGGGGGAAAATACGCTATAATAGGGAAACAAATCCATAGAATTGAGGAAACCCTATGTTGATTGCAATTATCGGCGGCGAGTGCATTTTGATGCAGTCGCCGCTTTTTGGCGAAATGAAACGCGCGGAAAGGAGCGTTGGGAGCGCATCCCGGTGTTCTTTCTATATTGAAGCTGCCACAAAAATGTGCTACAATACAGCTAAGGGAGCAGGGGCGAGCCCTGCACACATCGGGGAGGTATTGTGATGAAGCGTATTATTACCATTGGCAGAGAATTCGGTGCCGGCGGCGGCACGCTGGGGCGCAGACTGGCAAAAGAGCTTGGCATCGAATATTATGACCGGGATATTATTCTGGCTACCGCAAAGGCAAGTGCCCACCTCACCCCGGAACAGGTGCGGCGATGGGACGAGCGGGTTCCAAAGGAATTTGGCTTTACCCAAAGCCTGTTTAATTTCTACAGCAAGCCCTTGGGGGAGGAGCTGTGGAATGCGCAGGTTCACGCCATCCGGGAGCTGGCGGCCAAGGAAAGCTGCGTCATCGTTGGCCGGAATGCGGACTATATCCTGAAGGAATATGACCACTGCCTGCGGGTATTTGTCCATGCAGACCGGAGCTGGCGGCTGCTGCTGATGCGGCAGGAGATGCCGGATACCCCTTGGAACGTGCTGGAATCCGACATGGATACGGCGGATCGCGCCCGCCGCGCCTATTGCGAGAAAATGACGGGGCGCACCTATGGGGACAGCCGCAACTATGACCTGACCCTGTGTACCAGCACGCTGGGGCTGGAAAAAGCATACCAATTGCTCAAGCAAGCTGCCGAAATGATTTGAATTTTTGTTAAATCCATCGAATGTGGACAAATGTCTTTTTCTTGCGTTGACATCCGCGGGTGACAGTGCTAATATATTTGCAAGATAAATAAAGCGGAATTGCAAAATGCACCCGTTTTGTTGTCGTCACCCGCTGGGTGGAATCCAATTTTGGATAATCAAAAGGAAAGGATGTCATTTTATGAAAAAGTTTTTTGCACTGTGTCTTGCTGCTGTAATGGTTCTGTCCCTGGCTGCCTGTGGCAGCAACGAGAAGGCCGAGGAGACCCAGGCTGCATCCGCCAAGAAGTGGGTTGTTGCCACGGATACTGTTTTTAAGCCCTTTGAGTATACCGATGCCTCCGGCAATTTCGTGGGTATCGATGTGGATATTCTGGCAGCCGTTGCCGCTGACCAGAAGTTTGAGTATGAGCTCAAGAGCCTGGGCTGGGATGCCGCCATTGCCGCGTGCCAGGCCGGCCAGGCGGACGGCATGATTGCCGGTGCCTCCATCACCGATAAGCGGAAGGAGAGCGGCTGGCTGTTCTCCGATGGCTACTACACCGCAACCCAGAGCATGACCGTTGCCGCTGATTCCGACATTACCGGCTTCGGTGATTTGAAGGGCAAGGATGTTGCCGTCAAGACCGGCACCCAGGGCGCTACTTACGCAGAGAGCCTGAAGGATGAGTACGGCTTCAACCTGGTCTACTTCGAGGATTCTCCCACCATGTATCAGGCGGTTGTTGGCGGCCAGTGTGTTGCCTGCTTTGAGGATACCCCCATTATGCAGGCTTCCATCAAGGATGGCGGCCTGGCATTGAAGGTGCTGGACAGCACCGCAAATGATGGCGGTGACTATGGCTTTGCCATTTTCAACAGCGCAAACCAGGAGCTGCTGGATATGTTCAATGCCGGTCTGGCGAACATCAAGGCCAACGGCACCTATGACAAGATTCTTGCCAAGTATCTGGGTTAATAATCTTCCATAAGACCTGCCGGTAGGGGACGCCTGTGGGCGTCCCCTGCTTATTATTCTGTTTGAAAAGGGGTTCTGCGTGTGATTCACATTCTCTCTACCTATGGCAGTCTGCTGCTGCGCGCCATGGGGCAGACGCTGCTGCTGGCGCTGTGCGGCCTGTTTTTTGCCTGCATTCTGGGCTTGATTTTCGGTCTGCTCAGCGTGGTGAAAAATCGGGCGTGCAACGCTGCCTCCACCATCTTCGTGGACGTAATCCGCGGCGTTCCCATGATTGTGCTGGCGTTCATGATTTATTTTGGTGTGCCCCAGCTCATCAATGAAATTTTCACCGGTGCAAAGTTCACCCTTTCGGCGCTTCAGGCCGGTACGGTTGCGCTGGCGCTGAACTGCGGTGCCTATATGGCGGAGATTATCCGCGCCGGTATTCAAAGTGTTGACCCTGGTCAGATGGAGGCAGCCCGCTCTCTGGGTCTGCCTTATTGGCGCGCCATGGTGCGTGTGGTGCTGCCCCAGGCCATTCGGACGATGATTCCCAGCATTATCAATCAGTTTATCATCACCCTGAAGGATACCTCCATTTTGTCTGTCATCGGCTTCCCGGAGCTGGTGAATACGGCAAAGAACGTGGTTGCCAATACCTGGCGTGCCTTTGAGGTGTGGGCAATTGTGGGCATTATGTACCTCATCGTCATTACGCTGCTGTCCCGGCTGGCAAAGCGGCTGGAAAGGAGACTGAACCGTGGGCGTGAATAAGGAGAATGTGAAAATCCATGTGTCCCACCTGAAAAAGAACTTCGGCAAGCTGGAGGTCTTGAGGGACGTGTCCATGGATATTTGTGAGGGCGAGGTAGTTGTCATCCTTGGCCCCTCTGGAAGCGGAAAATCCACCCTTTTGCGCTGTCTGAACCGACTGGAGGAAAGCAACGGCGGCGAGGTGATTGTGGACGGCCATGACCTGACCGACAAGAAAACCAACATCAATAAGGTGCGGGAAACCGTGGGAATGGTATTCCAGCATTTCAACCTGTTCAACAATCTGGATGTTATGGGCAATATGATGCTGGCTCCCGTGGATTTGCGGAAGGCCACCAAGCCGGAAGCGAAGGAGCGGGCGCTGCGTCTGCTTGACCGGGTGGGTTTGCTGGACAAGGCCTCTGCGTACCCTGCGCAGCTTTCCGGCGGACAGAAGCAGCGGGTGGCCATTGCCCGGGCATTGGCCATGAATCCCGACATTATGCTGTTTGATGAGCCAACCTCCGCCCTTGACCCGGAGATGGTGGGCGAGGTGCTCCAGGTGATGAAGCAGCTGGCGGCGGATGGCATGACCATGGTGGTAGTTACCCATGAAATCGGCTTTGCAAGAGAGGTGGCCAGCCGGGTCATTTTCATGGAGGGCGGCTATATCGTAGAGGAGGGCACCCCGGATGAGGTAATCAACCATCCCAAGCAGCCAAGAACCATCGATTTTCTCAGCAAGGTTCTTTAATCTCAAATGGAAAAGCTGTGAGGCAATGCGAAAGTGCGTTGCCTCACAGTTTTTTGCGTCAGTTACAGCCTGGCGTATTTTCGCTTGGTTGCCAGTCCGCCGCGGATGTGACGTTCCTGCTTGTTCTTATCCAGCACGGCGCGGGCAGCATGGTAAAGGGCGGGGTTCAGCTGCCGCAGCCGAAAAGCAATATCCTTGTGTACGGTGGATTTGGAAACACCGAAGTGCTGCGCCGCCATGCGGACGGTTGCCTCGGTTTCGATGATGTACACAGCCAATTCACAGGCTCGTTTCTCCATTTGCGCTGTCATATTCTGACCTCCGATGCTGTGTGCTGTTTTAGTTTATTCGGAGAGTCGGATGGTTATGATTGTGGCAGAGCCACACCCGATGACGCTGCGAACCTTGTACCTATCCATGGGTTCCCTGACCCGCCCGGTTCGTTACCGCTCAAAAACCGTTTTATGCCGTTTACTTAACAGCCCTTACCCGCTTCTGGTTTCCACCGAAAAACGTTACCGGGCGGGTTAGGGCAGTGACGTATTCGTATAAAAGTGCGTAGCGTAATTAAGAATAGACATTTGAAAGAGAACGTGGTAGAATCCTGGTGAAAACAAAAGGGGGACTTTGAAACAATGGAAACACGCGCAAGGCAGCAAATTACCGAGGGTGTGATTTGGAAACAGCTGCTGATTTTCTTTTTTCCCATCCTGATGGGAACATTTTTCCAGCAGATGTACAACACGGTGGATACCATCATCGTTGGCCGTCTGGTGGGCACCGAAGCGCTGGCGGCGGTGGGAGCCACCGGCCCGCTGGTGAGCATGGTCAACGGCTTTTTTATCGGTGTCAGTTCCGGTGCCACCGTGGTGCTTTCCCAGGCCTACGGGGCGGGGGACCGCAAGGGTGTGTCGGATTCCATCCATACCGGTGTGGCGCTGTCGCTGGTGCTGGGTGTCATGCTCACGGCGATTGGAATCTGCCTCGGTGGCCGGGTGATGGGGTGGATGGGGACACCGGAAAACTGCATGGCTGATGCCACCACCTACCTGCGCATTTACTTTGCCGGTTCTATTGGTACGGTGGTCTATAACATGGGTGCGGGCATTCTGCGTGCCATGGGCGATTCCAAGCGTCCCATGCTCTTTTTGATGGTGACCTGCATTCTGAATGTGGTGCTGGATTTGCTGTTTGTGGCGGTGCTGCATATGGGTGTTGCCGGTGCGGCGCTGGCAACGGTGCTTTCCCAGATGATCAGTGCGGTGCTTCCCATCGTGGTGCTGCTGCGGCAGAAGGAAGACCAGCTGGAGCTTCGGAAACTCCGCATTGAGCGCAGTCTTCTGGGGCGGATTCTGCGCATTGGCATCCCGGCGGGACTTCAGTTTGTGACCTTTGATTTTTCCAACATCCTCATTCAGTCCGGCATCAATTCCTTTGGCGACATCACCATGGCGGCCTGGACGGCGCATGGAAAAACCGATGCCCTTACCTGGATGGTCACCGGTGCCTTTGGCGTGTCCATCACCACCTTCGTGGGTCAGAATTTCGGCGCACAGAAATACAGCCGCATCCGCAAGGGTACCTGGACCTGCCTTGCCATGGGCGTGGTGATGGTGGCGGCATTGGATGCCCTGCTGCTGGCATTCCGCACCCCCATCCTGGGTATCTACACCGATAACCCGGAGGTAATTGCGGTGGGTAGCATGGTGATGCTCTCCATCATGCCCTATGAATTTTTGTTTATGCCCATCGAGGTGTTTGCAGGAACCATGCGGGGCGTGGGCAATTCCCTGATGCCCACCCTGATTACCGGCTCCTGCGTGTGCCTGTTCCGGGTGGTGTGGCTGATGACGGCGGTACGCCACTGGCACAGCCTGAAAACCCTGACCCTCAGCTATCCCCTCAGCTGGGCACTGGCGGCAGCGGTGTTCCTGGCGGTCTATTTTAAGGGCAACTGGCTGCGCCGCCGGATTACCCAGTGCGGCATGGAGCCGGAAGTGCGATGAGGCAGCGGTTATGGGCGGCAGTGGTGACGGCTGTGTGCGCCGTGACGGCGCTGCTGATTTTGACGGTACAGAACAGAGCACCGGCCTCCGCCGCAGATGAAGCGGCAGCCCGGCAGGAAACATCCGATTGGAAAACGGAGCCGATGCCCACAGGCGACCCTTTGGAGGTACTGATGGACTCCCTTACCCTGGAGCAGAAGGTGGGGCAGATTTTCCTTGCCCGCTGCCCGGAAACGGGAGCGGCGGAGGCGGTGCGGCAGTACCACCTGGGCGGATTTGTACTGTTTGACCGGGACTTCAAGGGAGAGACTCCGTCATCCATGGCACAAAAAATCGCGGGCTACCAAGGTGTTTCCGATATCCCACTGCTGATTGCGGTGGATGAGGAGGGCGGAACGGTCAACCGGGTCAGCAGTCACAAGGCATTCCGCGCCTATCCGTTCCCGTCTCCCCGGGCGCTGTACACCAAGGGCGGGCTGGAATTGATACACAACACTGAGGCGGAAAAGGCTCAGCTCCTTTCCGGGCTGGGCATCAATGTGAATCTGGCACCGGTGTGCGACATTACAACAAACCCCAGTGCGTTTATGTATCGCCGCTCTCTGGGGCAGTCCCCGGCGGTGACAGGGGAGTTTGTGGCGGACAGCATCCAGACCATGGGGCGCTTCGGCGTGGCGGCGGTGATGAAGCATTTTCCCGGTTATGGCAACAATGCCGATACCCACACAGGCATTGCCCGGGACAGCCGCAGCCTGGAGACGTTGGAAACGGAGGATATGCAGCCTTTCTTCGCGGGGATCTCCGCCGGGGGCGGGGCAATCCTGGTCAGTCACACCATTGTGGAGGCCATCGACCCGGAGTACCCGGCAAGCCTGTCCCAGCCCATGAATTACTATCTGCGGCTTGCTATGAACTTCGGCGGCGTTATCATCACGGATGACCTGTCCATGGATGCCATTGCGGCGCAGTATGGCACGGAGGAGGCGGCGGTGCTGGCGGTACTGGCAGGCAACGACCTGCTGTGCTCCACGGAATTTGAAACGCAGTACAGCGCGGTCTTAAAGGCGTGCCGCAGCGGGAGAATCCCGGAGGCGGTGCTGAACGAAGCGGTGGAGCGTGTGCTGCGCTGGAAAGCGCAGATGGGACTGGGGCTTCCCGGGTTTCCGGCTGGATAATGGCGCTTTGCGCCGGATAACAAAAAAGAGCGGTACGAAAATGGGGCGTTTCCCACTTTCGTACCGCTTAATGGATTATTTATTTTTTGATATTGAACAGCGGGGCGGCCACGTGCTTATACAGCAGCATGGTCAGCAGAGAAACCACAACGCCCTTCACCACATTCAGGGGAGCCACGCAGAAGAACACAAAGGTGCTCACATTGTTCACACCGGGGAAAATGTCGGTGCCCATGGCGATAATCTTGTCCAGGGGCATATGGAACAGCTCAGAGAATTTAGGCAGCAGGTACACGGCGTTGAAAGCGCTGCCGAATACCGCCATGCAGACCGTGCCGACGGTCAGACCCACAATGGCACTGCGCTTTGACTTGTGCAGGTGATAAATCAGGGTGGCGGGCAGCACGAAGCAGCAGCCGACCACAAAGTTTGCAAAGTCGCCCACAAAGGCGGTGGAAGTGCCCTTGAGCAGCAGCTTCAGCAGAATCTTGATGCCCTCGCAGGCTACGGTGGCGCTGGGTCCAAGATAGAAGCCGGCCAGCAGCACGGGAACCTCGGAGAAGTCCAGCTTATAGAAGGTGGGAGCCAGGAAGGGCAGGGGGAAGTCCAGCATATGAAGCACCGTGGCCAGAGCGGCGCAGATGCCGATGATGCTGACCCGGCGGGCGGGGGTGACCTTTCTTCTTTCGGGCAGCAGCCTTTCGGTCAGGTGAGCGGCAATGCCAATGGCGGCGACAATGACCGCGCAGATGAGCACGAAGCTCAGGTTATTGGATACATCCTGAATAAATTTGTTCATTTTTCTAACACCTCTGGTAAAAAATACCCTCTGAGCATACACTCAGAGGGCGAAAATAAACGCAAAAACACTTTGCGCATCTTCTTCCATCCAGACTATACTGTCGGTATCGGAATTTCACCGATTCGGCGCAAATGCGTTCGCGGACTGTTACCGCCGGTGGGGAATCACACCCCGCCCTGAAGATACTGTTCAGTTGCGGCTTCAAGATAGCATATTTTGCAGCGCTTGTCAAGTGGGGGATTGTATGATAATATTTTATGGGAGTTCATGACACATCGCACCACCGGTCTCTCTCTGCACCCGTAGGGGCGGCTCAAAGCCGCCTGCTGTTTCCGGAACAGATGGGTAAATTGAATGGTGCCAGCTCCTGCAACCTCCTCTTGGCTTCCCCCGGGGGGAAGCTGCTGAGCGTAGCGAGGCTGATGAGGGGTGGCGACAGGTTGGTCAATGAATGCAACTGGATGGATGGAATATGTCCTGGTTTTCTCCACCCAACGTGGAAATCTGAAACTTTTAGCCATCGCCACCCCTCATCAGTCACGACAAAATATCGGTTCCGAGATACCGATATTTCATCGTGACAGCTTCCCCCCGGGGGAAGCCAAGAACTCAGAAACCATCAGACATTACCATCCAACGAAGCACTCTGTTGCGTTTGCGTCTGGTCACCATCCTGAATCCCCTTCCCCTACCGCAAGCTCAAATGCCCGTCCTGCCCCACCTGCCAGGTGTATTCCCCCATCTGAATGTGGGGAGCGGACAGCTGCCCGGCGGAAACCTCTGCAATCTCTGCTGCCGTCACATACAGGCGGCGGTTGCTGACATAGGCCACTTCAATTTCGTTGCTGTCATAGAACGACAGCTTCTCCGCCGTCAGTCGGGCATAGCGCCGGAAGCGGATGATGCCATTCTCCCGCTCCTGCTGCCCGATTTCCACGCCGTAAATCCCGTCGGCAATTTCGCCGGTGCGAATGCTGGCGTTTACCTCCCGGACGGCGCTGCCCAGCCCGGCCACGGTGCTTTCCAGCTGCTGCACATTCTGGAAGGTCTGCTTCAGCTCCCGGGAGTTGGCTTCCAGGGTCTGGCTGGTCTCCTGGCAATAGGTGCCGAATTGGCTCACCGCCACATATTTTCCTTCCAGCCGCTTGCTCATCTGCTGTTCCAGCACCTGGGTCACCTGGGCACTTTTCAGGATAAGGGCTTTCAGCTGGCGCAGGGTGTCCTGCCGCTGCTGCTCCTGCGCCCGGGGCTGGGGTGCAGCGGCTGCCATGATTTCCGGGCTGCCCCCCTGCACCGCATCAAAGGCAAATTGCAGCTGCTGTGCCAGTGCAGTCAGATACCGTTGTAGCTGTTCCAGTTGCTGCTGGGGGGTGCCGCCGGTGAGCTGAGGTGGACGGATTTCAATGCCGGTCACAGTACATCACTCCCCCGCTCCATGGTTTTGGTGATGCAGCTGAGCCGCATGAAGCCGGTGCCTGCCAGCCGCAGCCGCAGCCGGTCACAGCGGCGCACCGCCACCGGCAGATTGAAGCACTGTCCGGCGCTGCCATACACCGTGGCAACAGGTGTCCAGAAGTCGTCCCCGTCATATTTCACCCACACCCTCGCCTGCTGTTCCAGCTCCAGCCGCAGATTCAGCCGGGTCAGGGTCTTGCTGTCCGGGGTCAGGGTGCCCAGCATTCCGGTTTCCAGCATCCAGGAAATTTCCTCCTCCGGCTGCCCTCTGCCCATGACGCTGATGATTTGTCCCGCCCCGTTGACAAAGAACAGATCGTCCCGGCAGGTGCAGAAGCAGCGGACGCAGGTATCATCCTCCCGGTGCCACAGTCCCCGGGCGGTGTCATACACCCATAGCTGCCCGGTGTTTTCCTCCTCCTGAAAGCAGATGTAGTATTTGTCCCCCAGTGCCCCGGCGGAAGCCCGGATGCAGGGCATGGTGCCCAGCTTTTGGCTCACCGTCACCGGCACCGCCCCGTCATAGGCGCAGACCCCGGTGGGGGACTTGTAATAGAGCATTTGCCCCACCCGTGCCAGACTCTGACTGCATCCCTGCTGCACGCCGGGACAGGGGGTGGTTTGCAGTCGGAAGGTGGCAGGGGTGCTGCCATAGAGCCTGTGGATGCAGTCCTCCCGGAAGAACACCGGGTAGCCCAGGTGCTGCACCGCCCCGGTAAAGGGGCCATCTGCGCCCAGACTGACGCAGTAGCTGTCGGTGCTGACACCCTGGAAGCAGTTCCAGTTCCGGAAATCCCCCAGCTTGCTGGCGTAGATTTCGTTGACCACCGCCCCCGCCCGGTTCAGGCCGTACCGGCAGCCCCACAGCCGGTTGCCGCATTCCAGCACCATGTCCATCAGGGGCAGATACCGCCCCACCGTCACCGGGGTATCCAGGCTGGCTTCCCGTTCCAGCAGCCCCGGCACCGTCACATAGTCCCTGCCGCAGTCCGCAATCACCCCGCTGGTCTCCACCCCCGCCGGTACGCCCGTCAGCTGTACCCCGTCCCCCGGGCGGAAGGGCGCACCCATGCCGGGGCAGGAGATACGCACCAGGGTATTGTCCACGCTGACCCACATTCCCGTTCCGGCAGACCATTGCAGCAGCGCCCCCGCCCCGGAGGTGTCCAGCCACAGCGCCCCGTTTTCCGGCTTTTCCGGCTCCTCCGGCTGGGTGTAGGCGGGAATCAGGGGCTTTCCGTCCCCGTCCACCGGGGTGAATTTCACCGTCCCGGCGGAGGTGAACTCCCCTTCCAGATTGCCGGAATCCGAGAGGTCTGCGGTGTTAATGTACTTTTTGTCCGGGAAAATAATCACATATGCCCCCATGGACACCAGCTGCTTGGGGCTGTCCGTCAGATGCAGCTCGGTTTCATAGCCGTTCATCACAAATTTGCTGCCATCCACCCAGCAAAGACTGTCCTTTGCCAATAGCCCATTGCATTTTTGCGGGGCAGCATAGACCCCTCGCTTCCGGCGGGTGGCAATCAGGGGGAACTGGTCACCGGTGCAGTTTTTCATGGCTGCAAACTCCCCCTCGGCAATCCGAGCACCGGCGTGATAGCCGCCGAAAGAGGTCACATTTTCCCGGCTCACATTCCCCTGCTTCAAGGTGGGAATCTGCATCCCCATCCCTCCCTTAAAAGAATTTTCGCCGCCCGCCCCCGGGGGCATCCCGGCGGAGGGTGTTGGCGTATTCCTGCCACAGCGCCGCAAACAGCCCCATGGCATTGTTGAATTTCAGATATTCCTGGTTGGCATAGTGCATCTGGGCTTCCAGATAGTGGGTGTAGATACCCTCATAGGGCTTGGGAATCAGCAGCACGGTGTCCGCTTTCATGTCTTCCGGGGGCACATTTTTGCCGCAGCGGCTCCATAGCGCCCGCACCTCCGCTTCCACCTGGCTGAGCCACAGCAGCTTGTCCGTCAGGGAGAAGACATTGTGCTGCTTGCCGTCCACCCAGGAAACTGCATCCAGGGCGGTCATGCCAGCTCCCTCTTTTCCAGCTGTGCCAGAGGAGCGGCAGCCTGGTTTTCAAATTCCAGTGCCTGCGCCAGCATTTTTTCCTGCCGCTCCAAGACCTTCACCACGTTCCAGGGCACTTCCACCTCGATGCCCCGCTGGAGCAGCCAGCTGCGCCCGTTGATGCCCACAAATACGTCCTCTTTTTCGCTGCGCGTCAGCGGCAGTTTGATTGTTACTGTTTTTTCCATGGTCATTCTCCTTATTTACATATTGTATTTCCCGGTGCGGGGCACCCTTTGCTCCGCCCCTGTAGGGGTCGCCAATTTGGCGACCCGCTGGCACGAAGTGCCCTTGGCTCCACCTC
>ERZ772861.995-NODE-995-length-26577-cov-5.635699_pt1 | contig 26577 bp, 27 predicted proteins | sample MGYA00512135_ERZ772861 | MGnify/ENA primary metagenome ERZ772861 (study PRJEB29015, sample SAMEA2737700) | human gut metagenome | biome: human gut; feature: human-associated habitat; material: faeces | place: China | collected 2012 ...
TACGGGTCTGGATCAGCTTTTCCAGGCCGTCAAAGGCACCGCCGCAGATGAACAGAATATTGGTGGTATCCACCTGAATCATCTCCTGCTGGGGGTGCTTGCGTCCACCCTGGGGCGGAACGCTGGCAACGGTGCCCTCCAGGATTTTCAGCAATGCCTGCTGGACACCCTCGCCGGAAACATCCCGGGTGATGGATGTATTTTCGCTCTTGCGGGCAATCTTATCCATTTCATCAATATAGATGATGCCGGTCTGCGCCCGTTCCACATCAAAATCCGCTGCCTGCAGCAGACGAAGCAGGATATTTTCCACATCATCGCCCACATAACCGGCCTCGGTCAATGTGGTAGCATCGGCAATGGCAAAGGGCACATTAAGAATACGAGCCAGGGTCTGGGCAAAGAGGGTTTTGCCGGAACCGGTGGGGCCAATGAGCAGGATATTACTCTTTTGCAGCTCCACATCAGAGGAACTGCCCAGGAAGATACGCTTATAGTGGTTATAGACCGCCACGGACAGGGCAACCTTGGCATCGTCCTGGCCGATGATATAGCGATCCATAAAGGTCTTAATTTCAACGGGCGTGGGCAGCTTATCCATGGTGGCCGTGCCGCTGCCCGTATCAATCTCGTCCCGCAGAAGATCACTGCACGCACGGACGCAGTCACTGCAAATATAAACGCCGGGTCCGGCAATCATCTTGGTTGCCTGGCCTTCCCGCTTGCCGCAGAAGCTGCACCGCACCTGCTGTTCTGAATTTCTTGCCATGAAGGCGTTACCTCATTTCCTTATCCTAATTTAGTGGTGCTCCAGCACCCGGTCAATGAGGCCGAAAGCCTTTGCTTCCTCTGCCTGCATGAAGTTGTCACGCTCACAGGCAGCGGTAACCTCCTCAATGCTTCTGCCGGTGTTTTCGGACAGGATGCGGTTCATCCGGTCTTTGACCACCTGAAGGCGCTTGAGGTGAATGGCCATATCCGTAATCTGACCCTGAGTACCGGCGGAAGGCTGGTGAATCATGATTTCAGAATTGGGCAGCGCCATCCGCTTGCCCTTGGTGCCGGCGCTGAGCAGGAAAGCACCCATGGAAGCAGCAAGGCCGACGCAGATGGTGGCCACGTCACACTTGATATACTGCATGGTATCGTAAATCGCCATACCGGCAGTGACGCTGCCGCCGGGGCTGTTGATATAGAACTGGATGTCCTTATCGGGATCCTGGGCTTCCAGGTAGAGAAGCTGCGCCACGATGAGGCTTGCGGTGGTATCGTTCACTTCCTCGGACAGAAAGATAATGCGGTCGTTCAGCAGGCGGGAAAAAATATCGTAGCTGCGTTCGCCGCGGCTGGTCTGCTCAACAACATAGGGAACCAAACTCATGGAAAAATCTCCTTTCATACTGCTCCCTGATTAAAATGTCGATTTTAATCAGGATGGCATCACTTAGCTGCACCGCCAGTTTTGCGGTTCATAAGGAAAGAAATCGCAAAACACATCTGATGCAGCCTCTTTGCTCTACGGGCAATTAAAATATCTTTACGGATATTTTAATTCAGGTTCGGTATCATCAGGGAAAAGCGCATGATGCCTATTTGCGGGGAAGCCCAGCCGGGTGCAGCCGCCCCAAAGAAGGGGAAACTGCACGGCGGCTGGGTTGACAAAACGGTTATAAAGGGTGGGGGTAACGCCGCCTCCCAAACATTCTAACCACGAAGGAGGGCGCTTATTCCTCGTTCTTTTCGGCTTCTTCGGCAGCCTTGGGGGCAACAGCCACGGCGCTGTCAACAATAATCTGGACAGCCTTACGGGTCTTCAGGCTCTCGGTCAGCTCCTCGGCGGGAACCATCTCCTTGACCTTCTCTACGGTCAGGTCATACTGCTTGGCCAGGGACTCGATTTCGGCGGCAATCTCCTCATCGGTGACAGCGATATTCTCAACCTCGGCAATCTTCTCCAGGGTCACAGACTCCTTGGCGGCCTTCTCGGCAGCAGGACGGAAGGCATTGCGCATGGTCTTCACATCGCCGCCCATCATCTTGGCATACTGCTCCATGGAGTAGCCGCCCATCTGAAGCTGGTATGCAAAACGCTCCATCTGGGTATCCAGCTCCCGCTCGACCAGCGCATTCGGCAGCTCCACAGTGGTGTTTTCGGCAGCCTTGGCGATGCAGGCAGTCTCAAACTCGTTCTGGACGTTCTTCTGGGCACGCTCCATGGCCTTGGCACGAATGTCGGCCTTCAGGGCATCCAGGGTATCGAACTCGGAAACGTCCTTGGCAAACTCGTCGTCCTGCTCGGGAACGATGGTCTCAGTGACCTTGTTCAGCTTGACGTGGAACACGACGGCCTTACCGGCCAGCTCCTTGTGGTAGTCCTCGGGGAAGGTGATGTCGATGTCCTTCTCCTCACCGGCGCTCATGCCGACGATCTGCTCCTCAAAGCCGGGAACGAACTGGCCGGAACCCAGCTTCAGGTCAAAGTTGTCGCCCTTGCCGCCCTCGAAGGGTACGCCATTATCGAAGCCCTCGAAGTCGATGTTGGCGGTGTCGCCCATCTTGGCGGGACGCTCCACGGTCTCGGTGGAGGCGACGTTCTGCGCCATCCGATCCAGCTCGGCCTGCACCTGCTCGTCGGTGACGTTAACCTCCTCCTTCTCCACTTCCAGACCCTTGTACTGGCCCAGCGTGACCTCGGGGTAGACCTCGGTGGTCAGGGTCAGGGTAACGATATTGTCGTCGCCGATCTGCATGTCGGTCAGGTTGGGACGGCCGATGGCCTTGAAATCCTGCTTGGCAATGGCGAAATCATAGATCTCGGGGAAAATCTCTTCCAGACCGTCTTCGTAGAAAACGTGGGCGCCATACATGGCCTCGATCATCTTTCTGGGAGCCTTGCCCTTACGGAAGCCGGGGAGCTGGATGCTCTTGCGGGCCTTCATGTAAGCCTTGTTGACACCGGACTCCATCAGTTCCTTGTCGATTTCGACAACGACGGTAGCCTCGTTGCCTTTTCTTTCGATGCTCTTAACGTTCATTGTAAGTAATCCTCCTAATTGGTTCCCGTGACCGAGACCATTTATTTATAATTGTACAGCCGATATATTCTATCAGAAAAACAAGGAAATGTCCACACTTTTATGAAAAAAGTTTTGAATAATTGCGCTACGGAATGACCTTGTAAGGCCGGAAACCGGTATAATCCGCCGCGACCAGCCGGAAATCCACGCCGTCCCATAGTCCTTCCATGGCAAGGGCGTGACTTCCCCCGTGCAGATGGCCGTAAAAGCAGCGGCTGACGCCGTATTTTTCCAGAAGCTGCAAAATTTCCGGACATTCGTATCCACGGTACCGTGGCGGATAGTGGAGGAAAACCATCTTCCGCATATCCCCCGCCGCTTTCAGTGAGGCTTCCAGCCGCAGCAGCTCCCGCTTGAACACTTTTTCGTCATGCTCGCCGGAACGTTCTTCCTCGTAAAACCACCCCCGGGTGCCGCAGATGGCGGTGCCCTCATATTCATAGCAGTTGTTGTTCAGAAGATTCAGGTTTTCAAAGCCGTTTTCCTCACAGAACTTCCGGAATTTCGCCGCCGTGCTCCACCAGTAATCGTGATTCCCCTTGAGAATGATCTTCCGTCCGGGGATGGCGTTGATCCAGGCAAAATCCGCTTTCGCGCCAGACAAATCCAGCGCCCAGCTCAAATCCCCCAGCAGAACCGTGGTATCCTCCGGCCGGATGACGGACAGGCCGTCTCTGAGCTTGTCCATGTAACCAACCCATGCGCCGCCGAAAATGTCCATGGGCTTCGGTGCGCCCAGACAAAGATGCAGGTCGCCGATGGCGTACAGAGCCATGGAACACCTCCTTAATTGTTTGGGTCTATCTGAAAACCCTAATAGCTGTAGCAGAAGATATGAGAACCGATCGTCCCCCATATCTTCTTGTTCACGGCGAATTTCGCGTAGAAAACCACATCCTCGGGCAGCACATACGGCCCGTTCAGCGCCCGTTCGATGGCCTTGTACTGGGTATCCGTAGGCTTTGCGAGGTACAGGTTTTTCACCGCCGCAAATTGATCCTTCGCGTATATGATGCTGTTGATGGAAGACTGGAAATTCCCGGATTTCAGGCGGTTGAAGATCACCTCGGCCACCGCCTGCTGGCCTTCAAAGGGCTCGCTCTGGGCTTCCATGAAAATCAGGTCGGCCATCAGCTTGATCTCCGCGTCCGTCAGTTCCAGACCGGGGTAGCGGGATTCCTCGGGCGCCGGTTCCGGTTCGTAGATGAACGGTTCTTCCGGCATCTGCGTCTTGTCGTAGATCCATGCGCCCTCATAACCCGCGATCAGCTTGCCGTCGGGGAAGCCGTTTTCCAGCAGCTCGCCCACGCCCCACGCACTGTAGTCCCTGTCATCCGGGTCAAGCACCCAAATTTTTCCGTCCTCAGTGACGCCGGTCAGGACGATGAAGTGGTTTCCTCCCGGAAACACCGACCTCGACCCCATCAGCGCAATGGCGATCTTCCCTTCCCGGACGGCTTTCAGCGCCTCGTTCACATTCAGCGCCCGTTTCCATGGAATCTGCATCAGATCGGACACCTTTTCCAGCCGTTTGTAATGGCTGCCGCCGTACTGTACCGCATAGTCGGCGATGTCGGCGGGGGTGTAAACATGGTCGGTCATATAGGTTGCGACCATAGCCAGCGCGGCGACGCTGCTTCCGCTGGTCGCAATGGTGCCATTGCCGTACCGGATGTCGGGATATTCCGACTGGTGATAGTGGGGAACCGCGTCGATCGTGACCTTCGGCGCTTTGGTCTCCACAGGAATGGTTTCTTCCGGCAGGGTCGTTTCCGCTGCCGTCTCCTCCGGGACGGTTTCCTCCGTCGGGACAGTCGTCGCTGCGGTTTCCGGCGGCACAGTCTCAGTGGCCTCGGCCATCTCCGTTGTTTCCTCCGGAGCGGCGTCCACAGTAGCTTGCCGTATGCATTTGTACGAGAAAAACACCGCCGATACCAGCGCAAAGGCAACGACCACAACCAGGCAGGCTGTCTTTATATATCGTGTCATTTGTATCCTCCAATGGGGGAATTTCTGTCTGTTACAAATACTGTTCCAGCGCATCCTCGGAAACGCCGAGGGCATTTGCTACCGTTCCGGCGTCACAGATGGGGCTTTTCTCCGCCAGCACCAATGCATGGCAGCTCTCCCCTGTTCTGCCCCGGAAATCCAGCAGTCCCGCGTAAGCAAGGGCGGCATAGGGCGACAGCAGATACCCGGCAGAACCGCGGATACCGGAAATGGTAGAGATCATGCGGCGGCTGCTGACGACGCTGACGTCCAGCCCCTCCCCCAGCCGGGAAAGCACGCTGTCTCTCGGGCAGTACATCCCGCCCCGGCGGCAGGCATCCAGATAAATGTCCACCTCCGCCAGTCCGCCGCAGGCGTAAATCAAGCGCTCCAGCCCTGCGGGCAGCGTCACATCCGCCTCCGGCGTACCGGTGGGGACGCTGACGGTGTCCGTGCGGAACTGTCCGTGATGGATCAGGTTCCACAAATTCCCGTTTTCGTTGCAGCAGCAGATGATATTCCCGATGGGCAGTCCCCACGCCCGGGCGTACCACGCGCTCATGGGCAGGTCAAAATTGCCGCACACCACGGAAATATCCACGCGCTTTTCATGCTCCGTGATTCCCGCCCGGGCAAACTCGCCGAAAGTGCCGAACAGCACAGCGATCCCCACGGCGGTTTTCGCCCAGCCGCCGTCGGCGCCGGGGCAGCCACCCCGCAGCTGCTCTGCGAGAATGTGTACCAGATGGTCTAACGTCCATTCCGGATTGTGCCAGCATTCCCCGGCAATAATTCGCTGGGGCAGATTCACCAGTCGGACGGGATAGCGCCCGACGCAGAATTCCACATCCCACCGGGTCAGCTTCGTATTGAACAGCCGGTTCAGCACCTCGGCGACACACTGGTGAAAGGACTTCTCTTTCAGAGCGTCGATTTCCTCCCGGGAGAAAACAGGCTCCCGGAACGGCACATACAGCCCGCCGTCCGGCCCCCGGTTTTCCCGCAGGACACGCTGGGCAGTGTAGGCGTCCCGGTTATTTCGCGTGGTCACATACAGCACATTCCATCACTCCAATGGCATTGTTCCAGAAAATGTTGCCCACCGTTTCTTCCCCCAGCCCGCGTTCCAGCAGGCGCCGGGCAAGGGCAGGCCAACTCTGAACGCCCTCAAATCCGGCGGGCATTTCGGTAATTCCGTCCAGATCGCCGCCCAAGGCAATGTGCTTTCCGCTGGGGTCAAGCTCCATAAAATGAAGAATGTGGTCGCACATGGTGTCCAAGGTGGGCTTCTCCCCGGTGAACTCCGCGCAGACGTTGTACCCGGCCACGCCGCCGGTCTGGGCGATGGCACGGAACATATCATCCGTCAGGTTGCGGCTGTTGTTCCAGACAGCGCGGCTGTTGGAATGAGTGGCGACAATGGGCGCCCGGGTGATATCCATAATATCCCAGAAGCCCTCGTCACTGATATGGCTGACGTCGATCAGCATTCCCAAACGCTGGGCTTCTTCCACATACGCCCGCCCCTGATCGGTCAGTCCGCCGCCGGTCTCATGGGAGCCTGTGAGAGGGTTCTTTTCGTTCCAGCCAAGGCTGGAGATGCGGAAGCCGATAAGCCAGAGACTGCTCAGCAGCTCCGGGTCATATCCGATTCCCGCTGTTCCTTCCAGCGTCAGAATGGCGGACATCTTTCCATTTTTTCGGTTTTCCTCAATTTCCTTCGGAGAATAGGCAATGGAAATCAGGTCTTTGTTCCTGTCCATTTCCCGCTGAAGCGTGGCGATTTCCCGCTCAAAGGCGACTACGGGCGACACATGGTGGTATTCTTCCATGAACGGCGTGGTGAAGCAGGCAAAGCACTGGGCATAGCCCCCCAGCCTGGATGCCCGCTCCAGATCGATATGGAAGCGGTTCTTCCGCAGGCTGCCCGCCTGATTCATATCGTCGCCCAAAAGTGCCAGAACCGTGTCACAATGCAGGTCGATCACAGGAAAATTCATTGAAAGGCATCCTCCAAATGGTGAATTTCCGGGTGAAGCGTCTGGGTTCCATCCGGTGCGTAAATTTCAATAACATCAAACCGGGGCTGTAAGTCTGTGGGACTTTCGGACAGATACAGTGCGGCGGTAGTGCGGATTCTGTCCTGCTTTCTCCCGTCAACGTACTCCATCGCCTGAGCAAAATCCGCCGATTTCCGAAGTTTTACCTCCACAAATACCAAAAAGGCTTTGTTTTTGACAATGAGGTCGATTTCCCCGAACCGGCAGCGGTAGCCGCTTGCCACGACGGTATACCGCTTTTTCCGCAGGTATTCCGCCGCCAACGCTTCACCCCAAGCGCCTGTCAGCTTACTTTTCCCCATAAAACTTTTTGAGGAAGCTCATCCGGTGGATGGGACAGGCACCATATGCGCGGAGGGCGTCGTAATGTGCCCGTGTGGGATAGCCCTTGTGGATGTCAAAGCCATACTGGGGGTACTGCTTCGCCATTTCCAGCATAAAGTCGTCCCGGGAGACCTTGGCAAGCACCGACGCCGCGGCGATATTGGCGCTGAGACTGTCCCCCTTGACCACGGTTTTTACCGGTATCCCGAAATTCTTTTCCCGGTTTCCGTCGATCAGAACGAGGTCGGGCTTTACGGCAAGCTGCCCCAGCGCCCGCTCCATGGCGAGAAACGTGGCCTGTAAAATATTGATTTCGTCAATTTCCTTCTCCGTGGCGAATCCGATCCCGTAGGCGATCGCCTGCTCCTGAATGATTGGGAACAGCTCCCGGCGTTTTTTGTCCGTCAGTTTTTTGCTGTCCGTCAGACCGGGGATGTCCAGATGGGGCGGCAAGATCACCGCCGCCGCGTACACGGGACCAGCCAGCGGCCCGCGCCCGGCTTCGTCCACACCGCAGATCGTCCCTACGCCGCCGGAAAAGAATCCATCTTCAATTTCCCACATTTTTCCGTCGCTCATACCATATCCTCCGGCATTTCCAGAGTAAAATTACCCAATTTTCCGCTTCTGAATTCATCCAGCAGGACTTTTGCCATCCGTTCGGTGTTCACTTCCCCGCCGGAGACCAGATACCCCCGCTTTCTTCCGGCCATTTCCAGCAGCTGCCAGCCGGGCGTCCCCTCCGGCGCTTCCACCTTGTAGCGCTCCAGCAGGGTCTGAGGATAAAATTTGTGCAGCAGCTCCATCAGGCGGTACGCCAGCTCCTCAAGGTCGATGACGCCTTCCTTGACCGCGCCGGTGTAGGCCAGCATCATGCCCACCTCCGGGTCTTCAAATTTCGGCCACAGGATGCCGGGGGTGTCCAGCAGTTGCAGCCCGCTGTCCACCGTCACCCACTGCTTGCCCCGGGTCACGCCGGGACGGTTCTCCGCTTTCGCACTTTTGCGGCCGGAAATCTGATTAATTAAGGTAGATTTGCCCACATTGGGGATTCCAACCACCATCACCCGAAGGGGCCGGTTCATTCCCCGTTTTGCGTCCCGTTCCAGCTTTTCGGCACAGGCCAGCCGTGCCGCAGGGGTAAATGCGGAAATTCCCTTTTTCGATTTGCAGTCCGTGGCGATGACCGCCATGCCTTTGCGCCTAAAATACTCCGCCCACTTCTTTGTGGCAGCAGGGTCAGCCAGATCCATGCGGTTCAGCACGATCATCCGGGGCTTGTCGCCGCAGATGGCGTCAATATCCGGATTCCGGCTGGAAACAGGAATCCGTGCATCCACGATCTCGCACACCGCGTCCACCAGCTTCAGGTCTGCTTCGATCTGCCGCCGGGTCTTGGTCATGTGGCCGGGATACCACTGAATGTTCATGTTGTCTGTCATTGTATCGCTCCGACTCTGTCAAATTCTCTGGGGTACGTCCCATCGTCCGTGCCGGGATACATCAGGAAAATCGCCTTGCCCAGCACTTCCCGCTTGTCGATCTGCCCCACATCGGGGTAACGGCTGTCCTTGGAAATGCCCCGGTTGTCCCCCAGCACGAAAATGCAGCCCTCGGCCACCGTCAGCGGGAAATGAACGCCGCCGTCCACAGTGGTCAGCGCGTTGATATAGTCCTCCTGCAGCACCGTGCCGTCCACGGAAACCTCTCCGGTCTCAAAATCGATGTCCACGGTCTGCCCTTCCGTCGCAATGACCCGCTTGACAATGGGCTTGCCGTTGTCGAAGGATTCCTTGCTGATGACGACGATGTCCCCCTGCTGAGGGGTATGGTAAAACGTGTTGTTCAGCAGAAGCAGGTAGTCCCCGTCCAGCAGCGTCATCCGCATACTTCCGCCGGATACCACAATAATGCGGAACACCAGCAGAAACAGCAGCATCACGATCAAAAGCAGATACAGCATATCGTGGGCGTACAGCAGCACACTTTTCTGCCAGCCCAGCTTTTCTTCTTCCTTTTTCTTCCTCTTTTCCGCCATAGCAGCGTCCCTCCCATAAAAAATGGCATACGCCATTGGGATAATCTCCCTTTAGTATAGCACAATAAGCGCCCATTTTCTATACTAAAATGTAAATATTTCCCCTGCGCCGCACCGGCAGCAGGGAAATCCCCGCATTGTAATAAAAAAAGAGGGCAAAGCCCTCTTTTTTTATTGAATTGCAGCTTAGACCTTCTCCTTGACCTTGGCAGCCTTGCCGGCGCGGTCGCGCAGGTAGTACAGCTTTGCCCGACGGACCTTGCCCTTGCGGACGGTCTCGATCATGGCAACGTTGGGAGAATGCATGGGGAAAACCTTCTCGCAGCCCACGCCGTAGGAGATACGGCGAACGGTGACGGTCTCACCGATGCCGCCGTGCTTACGGGCGATAACGGTGCCTTCGAACACCTGAATACGCTCACGAGCGCCTTCCTTGATGCGCACATGCACACGAACGGTGTCGCCGACCTTAACTTCGGGCAGCTCCTCCTTCATGTACTGGCTGTTCAGAGCCTTAACCAAATCCATTTTGTTGTCCTCCTTAAATATTAGGCGTTCATGCCGCGCACAGGCCGGCAGAGGACTCACCTTGATTTCAGACCGATTTATTCTAGCATACGTCCGCCTGAAAATCAAGCCTTATTTTACAAAAAATTCAGAAAATAAGGAGGAAAACAAACGCTATTGATAGCTGTAGCTTCTGTCCTCTCCCGCGCCCAGACGGGTCAGGCTTACCGTTTTCGCCGAACGGTTGACGGTCACAAAGTCGATGACGTGTTCCGCCGCCGTTCCGGCGGTTCTGACCACCTCGCTGTCGGCGGCCAGACTGTGCGCGTCCGACGCGATCGTAACGACCGGATAAGGCGTTTCGTCCGTGACGATGCTGTCGCCGTGGCTGTGTCCGCAGAAGAATCCGACAATCTTCCCGTTGTGCTTTCCCGTAAAATTGCAGGAAACGGAAACATAGTCCCACGCCCCCGCCGTTCCGCTGGTGCCGGTGTAGCTGGTCTTATTCAAGAATGCCGCCAGAATCCCGCGCAGTACCGTCATATCCCGGATCTGGGCTGAATAGGCCGCGACTGGCGGCACATGGGCGAACAGCGCGACGCACCATCCGTCCTCCGAAAAGGAAAGCGCCGTATCCGCCAGCCAGTTCAGCTGCGTGTTGCCGTAACCGAAGCTTGCCGTCCGCAGATGGGCACTGTCCGTCCAGCAAGAATTGAGAACGATCAGCCGCATTTTCGCCGCCGGATCATCCACATAAAAGTAAGACCCGTCCCCGCCGAAATGCCGCCGCTCGTCCTCCGCCTGACTGCGGAAAATCGCCCCGAACATGGCCCCGGCGCTCATCTGCGCCGTGCCGTAGGAGCCGTCGTGGTCGCCCTGCGCCTGTAAAAGCTTGCGTGCGCCGATGGGACGCAGATTTTTTGCCCCGGCAGCAATGCTTTCCCGGGCGGCAGTCTCGGTGTCCGCGTCCGTGCGGCACACATCGCCGCAGCAGACCGCAAAGGGAACGCCGCAGGCGTCCATCACCGCCGCCGTCAGATTGCCGGTATTCCCCGAATTGGGCGTGGTGCTGTCAGGAACGGCATGAACATCCGAAAACAGAGCAAACGTCACGCAGTCCATACCGCCCGCGTCCTGCTTTGCCGTTACTTTGGCGGCAGCCGCATCCACGGCCTCCTGCCAGTAGGACGGCACCGTGTAGCCCGTCACTGCCCGATCGACGTACCGCCTTGTGGCGGCGTCGTCGTCCGCCTGCGGGTCCCGCACGCCCCGAAGGCGGGTAGTGCGGAAATCTATGATGACACCCGGCTCGGAGGTCAGCCTACCGGTGATGTTGATGAGCCGGATGTTCCCCACATTGGAATTGAATTTGCCCTTCAGGGATTCCAGCCATTCCGCCTCGGTGCCGGTAAATCCGTTGTTCTGGGCGATCTCATAAGCGGACGCGCCGTCAAATTCCCCGCTTTCCTTTGCCTGCGCCAGCGCGGTATCCACGGCCTCGTCCAGCGGCGGGATCGTCACCGCCTCGACCTGAGAGACAATGCCATGCCCGTTCACCCCGGATACCTTCAAAAACTGCCCGATCTCGGCGTTTTTGGGAGCGTTGAGCAGCCCGTCATAGCAGAAATAATCCTCCGATTCCAGCCCGCCGGGAATCGCCCCGTGAACCTGAAACAGAATGTGAAACGTGCTGACTCTGGCGTCCCCCTGCGTCAGCACCACGGAGAGTATCCCGTTTCCCGGACAGGACAGCACCTGCGGCGCAAGCTCCACCGTCAGCACGTTCCCGGACGCCGACCACGCAGGGCTGCCGTCTGGCAGAGAATCGTACTCCCCGCCGGTACCGTCGGGCTTCCGGAATCGAACCGCCGCGTGGACGTCCTCGGGAATTTCCCAGCGTTCCCCGCCGCAGAGGAGGGACAGCTCCAGCTGCCGGGCGTACTGGTCGCCCTCCACCATGTCCACCCGGGGCATGACCGCCTGTCCGGACAGGTCTATTTCCAATTTGTGTTTGACATACATCATGTCAACCCCCTTTCGCCCGAAGGGGGAAAACCGAAGTCCGTTGCACAAAAGAAAGCAACGCAGAGGAAAAATCCGTCTGCGCTGCTCAAAATACCATATCAATCAGCCGTTTTAACAGTCTGAACGGCGTTTTTTCTGTTCATGGGATTCCACTTCCCGCTGATGTAATACCCGGCAAACAGGAGGAACAGCAGCAGGTTATGGGCGATCATGCACGCCCACGCGGACACCAGCCCCATCCCCAGCAGCTGGGTGCAGATAAACGTGCCCACAATGCGCACGCCCCACATGCCCGCGATGCTGCAAACAAAGGGCATCATAGTGTTCCCCATGCCCTGCATCATGCCCTCGACAATGATGGACACGCCGTAAAACGGCTCGGACACCGCCACCATCCGCAGAACCGTGACCCCGAGTGCAATCACCTGAGCGTCTCTGGAAAACAAACGCATCATGTTGGGCGCGAACAGGAACAGCAGCGACCCGGAGACGATCATCAGACTGACCTCGATAAACAGAATCATCCGCCCCAGCTCCTTGACCCGCCGGTTGTCCCCCGCCCCCAGAGCGTTGCCCGCCAGCGTCGCCGCCGCGGTCTGCATCCCGTACCCGGGAATGTAAAACGCGGATTCCACCGTGTTGGCGATCGTGTGGGCAGCGGTAGCGATCTCGCCCAAAGAGTTTATCATCGACGCAAAGGCCACATATCCCAGAGAAGTTCCGAAGCGCTGCAAGGCATTGGGCAACGCCACCCGCAGGCAGGGCTTCAGCACATCCCAGTCCGGCCGCAGTTTCTGCCCCTTGGGAGACAGCAGCGGGTGCCGCCAGAGCACCACGGTGATGCACACGCCGCCGATCACGAAGGAAATGGCGCTTGCCACAGCCGCGCCGATGACGCCCCATCCCGCGCCGAAGACGGTCATGCCCCACACCTGTCGCGTGGGATAGATGAGCAGAAAGTTAAGGACAACATTGACCCCGTTCACCAGAAAACCGACCCGCATGGGCGTTTTGGCGTCCCCTGCCGAACGAAGCAGCGTACCGAAAATCGTAATGGCCGCCCGGGCCAGCATGGGGGTGTACAGAATGAAAAAGTATTGGGCAGCCAAGTCCTGAATGGCCGGGTCAACCTGCATCCACACCGGCACCTTGCTGCTCAGCGCCAGCATCAGCGCAGTAAAAAACGTGCCGCAGACCAGAACCGCCAGCACCGCCTGAGACGAGGCTTTCCCCGCCCGTTTCGTATCCCCCGCCCCGCAGGCCTGAGACACGAAGGACAGAAAGCCCACGCCAATGGCGGCAACGGTGCTGCCGATCAGCCAGTTGACCGTGCTGGTAGCGCCCACCGCCGCAGTCGCCTGCGTACCGATCGCGCCGACCATAGCGGTGTCGATATACTGCACCGCCGTCTGCATCAGTTCTTCCAGCATAGTCGGCCACGCCAGCGTCAGAATGGTCGGCACCATCCCCCACGGAAGAAAAGAACGCTTCGACTTTTCCATGATATCCTCACATCTTTTTTTCTGTATTATCCAACAAATATCCCCAAATGTCAACTCTGCACGATATTTCCCGCACGAAGCAAAAGCATAAAAATAGGAAGTCCGAAGACCTCCTATTACTCGTTATCGTGGCTCATCGCTTTCAGCATCTGGATAGCCGCAGCCTTCTGACTCGGCGTCAGGCAGACCCAGCAGTCAAACAGCTCTTTCATATCCGGGGTCAGCTCCACCATATCGGTGTCCGCGAAAAACTGGGACATGGTGATGCCGAATCCATTGCAGATCGTCTCAAGGGTTGCAATGGAGGGAACAGTATTTCTTCTGAAAATATTTCCGATGGTGGACTGTGCCAGACCGCATTCCTTTGAAAGCTTATACTCCGTCCAACCACGTTCCCGCAATAACTGCTGAAGCCGCGCGTGCGTATCCATAGCATCACAACCTTTCTCGCATCTATTTTACTTCTTAATTGAGACATAAAATACATACGAGTTGAAACGAAAGTAGGTATGTGTTACGATGTATTCAGGAACCAGTATTGGAGGAGTTAAAATGACAGAAAACGAAAAACGTATGCGCCGGGCTTGCTTTACCGGTCACCGTCCAGAAAAACTGACACGTTCCGAAAACACCATAAAAAGTGAGCTGGAAAAGCAAATCCGGCAAGCGATGGCCGATGGACTGAATGTATTTATTTCTGGCATGGCAAGGGGTGTTGACATTTGGGCTGCTCAAATCGTGCTGAAACTTCGTAATGAAGGTGCTGATGTCAAGCTGATATGCGCCTGCCCTTATAAGGGGTTTGAAAACGGATGGAGCCGAGAGTGGCAGCGGCAGTACAAAGAAATATTGGAATCAGCAGACCTCATTAAATACGTCTGTATAGACTATAGTCGGGCATGTTTTCAAATCAGAAATGAATGGATGGTCAACCACGCTATCAGAGTTATTGCGGTATTCAATGGTGAAAAAGGTGGGACTAAAAATACAATGGATTATGCGGCAAAAATCGGTGTGCCTGTTGTCTGCATTAAGGGATAGCATCACATACCTAATATACCTAATACAAACAGGCTCTGGGGCAATCCTAAAGCGGTTACCCCAGAGCCTGTCTTCATCAAAAAAGAAACCGGACATCAATCGCGGTACGCATCATACCGAAATTGCTGTCCGGTTTTGGTGGGCGAGGCGGGACTTGAACCCGCACGTCCGCAGTGAACACTAGAACCTGAATCTAGCGAGTCTACCAATTCCACCACTCGCCCATATCTGCCTGCCGGTTTCCCTCAGCGCTCGGATATCGTATCACAGCAGGCGAAATTTGTCAACAATTATTTGTCAATCCTTGTAATAGAGCATACAGTGGCAATAGCCCTTGAAATTCGGGTCTGCGATCTGCTCCCGGAATTCCTTACAGATGCACTTATTGTCCTCCGTCCGCTCCAGCCGACAGGGGCAGTAGCCTCCCGTGCGCTTCAGACCTTCCCGAATGGTTTTTACCAGTTCCTTGTCATCATTGAGCCGAACCGCCATCATCCGACACTTCCTTTCAGGGAACATTATAAATCGGCAAAAACCGCTTGTCAACAGAATTCAAACAGCCTTTCCAGATAACTGCACGGAACAAATTCCCCGGCACGCGCCATGGCCAGAATCGTTTCCCTGTCCGCGTACATTTTGTCCACAGTCTCCCCCTCCTGCAAGCACCAAGTCAAAAAAATACAGCCCACTGCACACGCAATGAGCTGTATTGTGGCGGAGTGAGAGGGATTTGAACCCTCGCGCGCTTTTTAGACGCCTACTCCCTTAGCAGGGGAGCCCCTTCGGCCTCTTGGGTATCACTCCGAATAAAAAGAAAACTATTCACTTGATTGCCAAAGTATTCTAGCATATGGCAGAATGTTTGTCAAGCACTAATCTCGCCCCTGCGTCAAAGCTCTTGACAATTTTCCCTCTGGATGATATATTTTATGAAGTCTGGAGAGATGTCCGAGCGGTTTAAGGAGCCAGTCTTGAAAACTGGTGATGGGGCAACCCACCGTGGGTTCGAATCCCACTCTCTCCGCCACTTACTCCACCGCAATTCTATCGGAATTGCGGTGGTTTTTCTGCGTCAGCGCAAACCTGTCGGTCAGGCGTTGACAAACGCCCTCCGAACGATTACAATAGACAAAAATTACATTATGAGGTGATTTCTCATGGATTCCAAGCTGCGCCCCGAAACACTGTGCATTCAGGCCGGTTATACGCCCAAAAACGGCGAGCCCCGCCAGATCCCCATCGTCCAGAGTACCACATTCAAGTACGACACCTCCGAGGATATGGGAAAGCTCTTTGATCTGGAAGCCGAGGGCTATTTCTACTCCCGTCTGGCAAATCCCACCTGCGACGCCGTCGCCGCCAAGATCTGCGCGCTGGAGGGCGGCACCGCCGCCATGCTCACCGGTTCCGGACAGGCGGCCAACTTCATGGCGGTGTTCAACATCGCCGGATGCGGCGATCACATCGTTGCCAGCTCCGCCATCTACGGCGGCAGCTTCAACCTTTTCTCCGTCACCATGAAGAAAATGGGTCTGGAAACCACCTTCATCGACCCGGACTGCACCGAGGAAGAACTGAACGCCGCCTTCCGCCCCAACACCAAAGCCGTGTTTGGAGAGACCATCGCCAACCCCGCCCTGACGGTGCTGGACATTGAGAAATTCGCCAAGGCCGCCCATGCCCACGGCGTTCCCCTCATTGTGGACAACACCTTCGCCACCCCCATCAACTGCCAGCCCTTCCGGTGGGGCGCGGATATCGTCACCCACTCCACCACCAAATACATGGACGGTCACGCCTCCGCTCTGGGCGGCGCCATCGTGGACAGCGGCAAGTTCGACTGGACGGCCTACCCGGACAAGTTCCCCGGCCTGTGTACCCCTGACGACAGCTACCACGGCGTCACCTACACCCAGCGCTTCGGTCTCGGCGGCGCGTTCATCACCAAGTGTACCGCCCAGCTGATGCGGGACTTTGGCTGCGTCCAGTCCCCCCAGAGCGCGTTCCTGCTGAATCTGGGGTTGGAAAGTCTGCCCTTCCGCATGAAGCAGCACTGCGCCAACGCGCAGGCGGTGGCGGAATACCTGCAAGGTCACGAGAAGGTCAAGTGGGTAAAGTACGCCGGGTTGAAGGGCGACAAATATTACGATCTTGCCCATAAGTATATGCCGAACGGCACCTGCGGCGTCATTTCCTTCGGCCTCTACGGCGGCCGGAAAGCGGCCGAGATCTTCATGAAGCACCTGAAACTGGGTGCCATCGAGACCCACGTGGCCGATTCCCACACCTGCTGCCTGCACCCCGCCTCCTCCACCCACCGTCAGATGACCGACGCGGAGCTGGACGCCGCCGGTGTCGGTGCCGACCTCATCCGCCTGAGCTGCGGTCTGGAAAACGCGCAGGATCTTATCGAGGACATCGCGCAGGCATTGGAGAACGTGTAATCAGGAGGAAAGCGTATGCCCATTCAGATTCCCAACGACCTGCCGGCAGCGGGCATTCTGCAGCAGGAAAACATTTTCGTCATGCGAAAGACCCGGGCAGAGACCCAGCACATCCGCCCTCTGGAGATCGTGCTGCTGAATCTCATGCCCACGAAAATCGTCACGGAGACACAGCTCAGCCGTCTGCTGGGCAACACGCCCCTGCAGGTGCATCTGGAGCTGATGATGGTCTCCTCCCACCGCTCCAAAAATACCCCGCAGGAGCATTTGCTGAATTTCTATAAAACCTTTGACGAGCTGAAAGACCGAAAATTCGACGGCATGGTGATCACCGGCGCGCCGGTGGAGCAGATGCCCTTTGAAGAGGTGGACTACTGGCCGGAGCTGTGCCGGATCATGGAGTGGAGCAAAACCAACGTCCATTCCACCTTCCACATCTGCTGGGGCGCGCAGGCGGGACTTTACTACCACTACGGCATTCAGAAAAAAGCCCTCCCGGAAAAGCTGTTCGGCGTGTACCCCCATCACGCGGACTACAAGCGCGCCATTCTGCTCCGGGGCTTCGACGACGAATTCTGGATTCCTCACTCCCGGCACACCACCGTGGAGCGTGCCTATATCGAGGCCGTTCCGGGCCTGAAAATTCTGGCTTCCTCTCCGGACGCCGGAGTCTACGCCGCCATGAACAAGGAAGGCCGTCAGATTTTCGTCACCGGCCACGCCGAGTACGATGCGGACACGCTGGAAAAGGAATACCTCCGGGACAAAGCGCAGGGTCTGCCCATCCACGTCCCGGCGAACTACTATCCCAACGACGATGACACCCAGCGCCCCGTCGTCCGCTGGCGGGGACACGCCCATCTGCTGTTCAGCAACTGGCTGAACTACTTTGTCTACCAGACGACGCCATACGACATCATGGCCGTCGGCGTGGAGTCCACTTCCGAATAAAAGTTTACAATACAGCCGCCGTCCCACACACTTGAAATGGGACGGCGGCTGCTGTATAATTCTGGTAAAATATGAATTGCGAGGTTAAAACGATGCTCACCACAATTCTTTTTGATCTGGACGGCACACTGCTTCCCATGGATCAGGAGGTGTTCGTCAAGGACTACCTGAACCGTCTGGCAGCCAAAATGGTGCCTTATGGCTACGACCCTCAGATGTTGGTCAAGGCCGTCTGGCGCGGCACCGGCGCTATGGTCGCCAATGACGGCAGGAAAAGCAACGAGGCCGTCTTCTGGGAAACCTTCGCCGACATGTTCGGTCAGGACGCTTTGGAAGACGTCCCCCTCTACGACGAATTCTACGAAACGGAATTTCAGGAATGCCGCCACAGCTGCGGCTTTCAGCCCGCCGCGGCGGAAACCATTCGCACCCTCCACGCCATGGGGTACCGCACCGTGCTCGCCACCAATCCCCTTTTCCCGCCCACGGCCACCCAGAGCCGAGTCCGGTGGGCCGGTTTGACGCCCGAGGACTTCGAATTCATCACTACATATGATAATTCCTCTTTCTGCAAGCCAAATCCGGACTACTACCGGGAAATTCTGGGTAAACTGGGATTGAACGCCGGAGAATGTCTCATGGTGGGCAACGACGTAAACGAGGACATGATCGCCCAAACCCTTGGTATGCAGGTATTCCTCCTCACCGACTGCCTCATCAATAAAGAAAACAGGGACATTTCTCAGTATCCATACGGCAGTTTCCCGGAGCTGATGGACTATATCCGGGGCCTATGATATGACAGTTTTTCTATTTCTTTTGTGTGCCATCGCGGCAATTTTGCTGATGGGAGGGTACTATACCTACCGCATCGCGTTCTACTCCCCGAAAAAGGGGCGGGACAAAATCTCCACCTTCGCCAGCCACAAATATGACCCCTACCGCAAGGAGATCAACCGCCTGTTCTGCCAGCTCAGCGACCGTCCCTACGAGGAGGTTTCCATCGAATCTTTCGACGGGCTTACCCTGTTCGGGCGTTATTACCACGTCAAAGACGGTGCGCCGCTGGACATCGGCTTTCACGGCTACCGCAGCAGCGCCCTGACGGACTTCGCCGGCGGCAGTGAGCTGAGTTTCTCTATGGGGCACAATCTTCTGCTCATCGACGAACGCGCCCACGGCAGAAGCGAAGGCCGCACCATCACCTTTGGCATTCAGGAGCGGTGGGACGTGGAAAGCTGGGCACGCTACGCCGTGGAGCGATTCGGTGCAGATGTGCAGATTATCCTCTACGGCGTTTCCATGGGTGCGGCGACGGTGCTGATGGCAGCCGGGCTGGACTTGCCCGAAAACGTGAAAGGAATCATCGCCGACTGCCCCTATTCCTCCCCCGGAGACATCATCCGCAAGGTCGCAAGGGATATGCACATGCCCGACCGCTTGGCATGGCCGTTTGTGAAGATCGGCGGGCGGGTCTACGGCGGCTTTGACGTTGACGAAATGGACGCCGCCCGGGCAGTGAAACAGGCAACGGTGCCCATTCTCATCATCCACGGGGAAAGCGACAGCTTTGTCCCCTGCGAAATGAGCGACATCGTGGCAGAAAATCCCGCGCTGGTCACACGATACACCTTCCCCGGCGCTGACCACGGGTTCAGCTATCTGGTGGACACCCCCCGCTACAAAAAAATCGTGACTGAGTTCGCGGAAAAGGTACTTGCGCCGAAAGCATAACTGCCGCCACCGCCGGAATGGGCGGGGTGCATCAGATAGTGAAAGGCACAGCGGGATAATCCGCTGTGCCTGTTCTAATGCCAGCCCCCCTTCCCTCTCTATGGGAGAGATGGCCGAGCAAAGCGAGGACGGAGCGGGGAAACTAGGCGTAATACCCTCTCAGTCACCTTCGGTGACAGCTCTCCCAGAGGGAGAGCCAAGGGGCTGTACCAATACTCCGGCGCGGACGTTTTGCGGCAGGGATAGCGCAAAACAATCCCTCTTGATTTTTCCGAAAAAAAGAATACAATGGACGCATATTGTTTCCCGTGAAAGGATGCCGTTTTATGAACAAAATTTACATTCCCGAAAACTACAAGCCGGTGCTGGACGCCTACGACACCCAGCGCGCCATTGCCTATATCAAGGAGACGTTCCAGCAGGAATTTTCCAAGGCGCTGAACCTGAAGCGCGTCTCCGCGCCCCTGTTCGTCACCGAAAGCTCCGGCCTGAACGATAACCTGAACGGCTACGAGCGGCCTGTGGCCTTTGACATTCCCGCCGTGGGCATGGACGCTCAGGTGGTGCATTCTCTGGCAAAATGGAAGCGCCTTGCCCTCAAGCGCTACAATTTCACCGTTGGAAATGGCCTGTACACCGACATGAACGCCATCCGCCGGGACGAAGCGCTGGACAACATCCATTCCATCTACGTCGATCAGTGGGACTGGGAGAAGATCATTACCCGGGAAAACCGGAATCTGGACTTCCTGAAGCTCATCGTCCGCGCCATTGTGGGCGCCATCTGCGACACCAACGACCGCCTGCACGTTCGCTTCCCCCAGCTGCGCACCAAGCTGAGCCGGGAGGTCACCTTCATCACCGCGCAGGAGCTGGAGGATATGTACCCCGGTCTGGAAACCGGTTCCCAGCGGGAAAACGCCTTTGTCCGGGAGCATAAGACTGCCTGCGTCATGCAGATCGGCGGACTTCTCCGCTCCGGCAAGCCCCACGACGGCCGCGCCCCCGACTATGACGACTGGAATCTGAACTGCGACATTTTCTTCTGGGACGAAACGCTGAACCGAGCGCTGGAGGTTTCCTCCATGGGCATCCGTGTGGACGCGGAATCCCTCGACCGCCAGCTGACCCTCGCCCACTGCGACGACCGGCGGACGCTGCCCTTCCACAAGATGCTGCTGAATAACGAGCTGCCCCTGACCATCGGCGGCGGTATCGGCCAGAGCCGTCTGTCCATGCTGATGATGGGCTGCGCCCACATCGGCGAAGTACAGTCCAGCGTATGGGACAGCGAAACTGTGGACGCCTGCGCAAAGGCCAGAATCCCGCTGCTGTAATTTACATACTGACAAAAGACGCGGCCGACACGACCGCGTCTTTTTCGTATAAACAGATATCAAAAATAGGTTGATTTTATCCTAATATTTGAGTATACTAATAACAAAGGAGGCATTGCCATGAATATTGATACCAATACCATCGTTCCCATCTCCGTAGCCAATCAGAATTTCTCAAAGGTTGCCCGGCTGGTTGACCAGTATGGTTCCGCCGTTATTATGAAAAACAACACGCCCCGGTATATCATCTACGAATTCAACCAAGCGGACACCATGCAGGCGGCAGCCGACGACGATGTGCTTGCTTCCTCCGCGAAGCTCATGCAGCGCAACACGCATGTATATGAGGAACTGGCAAAATGAAGCTTCTCAGTAGGCGTCAAATTCTGATGTTGCATACCATGCTGATCGCGCAGTCCGGCGGCATGGATGGGCTGCGTGATGAAGGTCTGCTGGACTCCGCAGTCAACACGCCGCTGCAAGCCTTCGGCGGACAGGAGCTCTACCCCACAATTCTCGAAAAAGCCGCCCGTCTGGGTTATGGACTCATTCACAATCACCCTTTCGTGGACGGCAACAAACGCATCGGAACTCACGCCATGCTCGTATTTCTGGACATCAACAACATCACACTTTCCTACGAAGATGACGATTTGATTTCCGTCATTCTCCGCGTTGCCGCCGGTGATATGGATGACCATGGGCTTCTTGAATGGCTGAAAAATCACATTGAATAGTGGGGTTGGCAGACATTGCCAACCCCACACTTTTAATAATAGAAGAACTTATAAAACGAAGGATACACATTCAGCAGTTGCTGCAAGTTCGTCCGGGAATTGGAACCGGGGTCGCGGATGGTAAATCCGGACGCTGTCAGACTGCTTCCCCCGGTATACCCCGTGACCACCACCCAGTGCTGACCGCCATAGGCATTGCTGACGCCGAGTAAGACAGGTTTTCCCTGCTTCAGCTTACCATAAACGGTACTGAGATATCCGGAACCGTCCGTGACAGCCGTATAGTGGCTCGGCCAATAGAGACTGCCCGAGGGCGTATAGGTAAGCTCCTTCGCCATAGCGTCGGGGTAGATGGTTCTTCCCGTGCGGAAGGACTCCATCATTGCCACCGCCGTTGTGGCGCAGCCGATCTGAGAAAAGGTCTTCCCGGATGTACCGATCCGGACATCCGCCCAGCGGGCGTCCGTCTGCTTGAAATTCGGCACGTTCAGGGACACTGAAGCATAGTTTCCGGACAGATATTGCGCGCTGACGTATCCGGTTTTCGTTCCGCCGTAAAGGACGCGGCTCCATCCGTTCGCAGTGGACAGACGGATGACCGTTTCCCCCTTGCTGAGGGCGCCGACCTTTCCATAGGCCGTCCCCGCCCCGCTGCGGACGTTCAGCGTGCCGCTGCTTACCGCCACGGATACCGGGGTCCCCTCCGTCACCGTGATGAAGCCCGCGTGGCAGTAGCCGTACTTCCCTTTTGCGTATTCCACCTTCCACCAGTCGCCGGACTTGGAGATCAGCGTAACATAGCTTCCCTTATTCAGCGACGCGGCCACCGCTACGCTGGAGGACGGGCTGCTTCGCACGTTCAGCTTCCCGGAAGCAGTCGTCACGACACCGGCTTTGGAATCCGCCGTGGCCGCCTCAGCCCGCATCGGCAGAAGGAACGCTCCCAAAAGGAGCAGAACCGATACAGTACAAGTCAGAATTCGTCGAATAACAATCACCTCGTTCTGTTTTCTTGCATATATGCGCAGTAATTGTAACACATTTGTAATCATTTGGGAATACGCCAAATTCTGACAAAAAACGCAGGAGCCGGTAAATAGGCGGGATGCATCATACTGAACTCCAATTAAAATCTTTAAAAAAGATTTTAATTGGAGTTCAGTATCAGTCACCTTCGGTGACAGCTCTCCCAGAGGGAGAGCCAAGTTGACACGAGAAATGGAGCGTATCGGTAACGATACGCTCCATTCACTGTTTTTATCAATATTTCCGCCATGTCGAGGGCATGAGCAGGATCAGCATGGGGAACAGCTCCAGCCGCCCGAACAGCATATCCGCCGTCAGGACGATCTTCGCCAGCGGCGAAAAGGCCGCGAAGCAGCCCGTGGGGCCGACCAGCCCCAGGCCGGGGCCGATGTTGTTCAGCGTCGCCATCACGGCGGTGAAAGTGGTGACAAAATCCAGATTGTCCAGCGCCACCAGCAGCACGGACACCAGCGTCACCAGAAAATACAGGGTCATGTAGCTCTGAACGCCCTGCACCGTCTCCCGGCTGACGGGCTTTCCATCCACCGTCAGCACCCGCACGGAGCGGGGATGAAGCAGCTTGCGCAGCTCCGAGCCGAGGGCTTTGCACAGAATCACCAGCCGGGAAACCTTGACGCCGCCGCCGGTAGACCCGGCGCAGGCACCCACGATCATCAGCAGCACCAGAATACACCGGCTGAGCTGGGGCCACAGGTCAAAATCCGTTGTGCTGAAGCCCGTGGTGGTAATGACGGACGAGACGGCGAAAAAGGCGTGGTGAAACGCGTCGAATGCCGTGGGGAACATTCCCAGAATGTTAAGGGTAATAATCAGCGTGCTCCCGGCGATGATGGCAAAATACGCCCGCACCTCGGTATTCCGCCAGGCCATGGCATATTTTTTCATCAGCAGGAAAAAGTAAACGTTGAAGTTCACGCCGAACAGCGCCATGAACACGGAGACCACGCCCTGAAGATAGTAGCTGTCATAGTAGCCCATGGAGCTGTTCTTGATGCCGAAGCCGCCGGTGCCGGCGGTGCCGAAGGCGGTACACAGGCTGTCAAACAGGGGCATTCCCCCGATAAGCAGCAGCACCACCTCCACCGCCGTCATGACGATGTAAATGCCGTAAAGAATGGCGGCGGATTTGCGCATATTGGGCACCATCTTGCTCACGGTGGGGCCGGGGCTTTCCGCCCGGAGCAGGTGGTTGGCCTGGCCGCCCATATTCACCAGCGACAGCATGAACACCAGAATGCCCATGCCCCCCAACCAGTGGGTGAAGCTGCGCCAGAAGAGCATCCCGTTGTCCAGCGCCTCCACATCGGTCAGGATGCTGGCGCCGGTGGTGGTAAAGCCGGAAACCGTCTCAAACACGGCGTCTAAGTAGCTGGGGATCTGCCCGGACAGGGTAAAGGGCGCCGCGCCGATCAGGGAAATGACCACCCATGCCAGCGCCGTAAAGACGAATCCTTCCCGGGCGTACATGTCCCGCTTGGCGGGCTTGAACCGGGTCAGCAGGAAGCCAAGCAGCCCCGCCGCGATCATGGTGTACAAAAAGTAAATGCCGGAGCTTTCCCCGTAGATCACGGCGACCGCCAGCGGAAGCACCAGAAACGCCGCCACGATCAGCAGGATCATGCCGAAAAGATAGCGAAGCAAGGGATAATTCATGTCCGTTCCCCCTTACCGCCGGGTGGTGAAGATATCGTTGAGGCTTCTCAGTCCGCTGTGGGCTGCGACCACGATCACGCTGTCCCCCACCTCGATGGTGTCGCTGCCGCGGGGGGTAATGGTCTTGCCGCCCCGGGAGATGCAGCCGATCAGCAGGCCGTCCTTCAGGTGCAGATCCTGCAATGGGATGCCGCAGAAATCGGCACTGGCCGTGACCCGGAACTCCATCGCTTCGACCTTATTGCTGACGATCTTGCACAGCGTCTCCATGCTGGCATAAGCGTCGGAATTCTGCATGGCCCGGACGTAGCGCACCACGTTGTCCGCACAGATATTCCGGGGATAGAACACGGAATCCAGAGACAGGCTGCCCACCAGCGGCTCATAGGAGCTGCGGTTGACCTTGGTAATGACCTTGGCGCGGGTCGTCCTCCCGGCAAACAGGGAAATGATGATGTTTTCTTCGTCAATGCCCGTCAGCGCCGCAATGGCATCCATGTGCTCGATGCCTTCCTCCTGTAACAGGCGCTGATCCGTACCGTCGCCGTGGAGGATCGTCGCCTCCGGCAGGAGCTGGCTCAGCTCCTCGCAGCGCTTCGCGTCCGATTCGATGATCTTCACGTCCATGCCGGTCGCCAGCAGCTGCCGGGCAAGATAATAGCCCATCCGTCCGCCGCCGATCAGCATGACCTGCCGCACCCGGGTCTTCGCCACGCCGACCTGCCGGAAAAACCGCTGCGCCTCCTGCGGACTTGCCACCACGGAGATCCGGTCTCCGGCCTTCAGCTGGAACTCACCGGAGGGGATAATGACGTCCCGCTCGCCCCGCTCCACCGCGCAGATCAGCACGTTGGCACGGAACTTTCCGATGTCCTTCAGCGCCATGCCGTCCAGCGGGGAACCCGCCGTCACGCCGGTTTTGAGAATTTCCACATGCCCTCTGGCAAAGGTGTCGATCTTGATGGCCGAGGGGAACCGCAGTACCCGGGCCATTTCCGTGGCGCAGGCTTCCTCGGGGTTGATGGCCATGCTGAGCCCCAGATCGTCCTTGATGAGGTTCAGTTCCTCCACGTACATGGGGTTGCGCACCCGGGCGATGGTGTGCCGCGCGCCCAGCTTCTTGCCGATGAGGCAGCACAGCAGGTTCAGCTCGTCCGCGCCGGTACAGGCAATGACGAGGTCTGCCTGATCCGCTCCGGCCTCCAGCTGAACCTCCCGGGAAGCGCCGTCGCCCTCCACGACCATCACGTCCAGCTCGTTGTTGGACTGATCCAGCCTGACCCCGGAGCGATCCACCAGCGTCACTTCATGCTTTTCCTTCGACAGCTGCTCAGCAAGGACACTGCCGATTTTTCCGTCGCCGATAATCATGATTTTCATAAATACCACCCACGTCTTTATCCATTTTGCCTTACTATATCACAAATCCCGATTGAATGCAACCGCGCGGGAAAATCTGTGCAGAATCTGAAGGGGGTGTCAATAAAATCTGTCATTTTCTGTATTTCCTTCCGGAAATTCACGCTAATACTCCAAAAAATATTGGCAAAGCTATGGTTGCGGAACAAAACCGCGAGAAAGCAAAAAGGAGAGAAAACGGTATGAAGAGCAACAATCAGATCAACATTCCCCAGGCTCGGGAAGCGATGGACAAGTTTAAGATGCAGGCTGCCAGCGACGTTGATGGTCCAGTTACCTATTGAACTATAATAGAATCATCCAAAATAATTCAAATCAACGGTTGGTTTCCAAGTCTATTGTAGTTCACTCGGTAAAAACTTCATAAGCAGTTCGTTTTCCTGTTACATACACAAACAGGAAATCTAATTTTCAAGCCATGCTCGTAGAAGCGCATTCTATGAGCATGGCTTTTTTACTTGTCATATCGCACATTTTTAGCTATTTGTTCGCATCAAAAAAGGTGTATATTTGTGCAATGTTCCAATCTTTCCCACATCTCAAAAATTCTTTGAAAAGGATATTAAAAAATGGCCTTTCTCGATGGCTACTTAAGTGAGGGGGTTCTTCAAAGAGACACTTCTCTTACCCCCTCACCTGAACCTTGAAAACTTCATAATCATTCATCTGATACATTCTTCTGGACCAGAGCC
>ERZ772861.1001-NODE-1001-length-26408-cov-23.431488_pt1 | contig 26408 bp, 23 predicted proteins | sample MGYA00512135_ERZ772861 | MGnify/ENA primary metagenome ERZ772861 (study PRJEB29015, sample SAMEA2737700) | human gut metagenome | biome: human gut; feature: human-associated habitat; material: faeces | place: China | collected 2012 ...
GTAATACCGATGACCATTTCCGTAATCATGGTTTTCTTCTAACTGCCAGGGGGTGGACTTTGGCTCCGGCTTACGATATGAATCCAACGCTGAATGAGTATCAGAGTCTGTTAATCAACAGCTATACAAATAAATCGTATTTGAATGAATTGCTGAATTCTTGTGAGGAATATATGCTCCAGAAACAGTCAGCTCAGCAAATCATTAGTGAAGTATTGAATGCAGTCAAGGAATGGCGATTATTGGCTACGCGACTAGGTATTGCTAAAAGCGAACAGGAGCGGTTTCTTCCTATTTTTGAGCGTCAACTCCAGTTGTATAATTTACACTAATCACAGATATAGTCTTAATTGCTTCTTTGTAATTGTTATTTTTTGTTAAATAAGATTAAAATTCGATAAATGAAAAACAAAGTTTATTATGGCGAATATACGCTAAAACATTGGATAAGATTAATGCTTACAAGTAATATCGTTCTTCCAGCTTACCAAAGGCATTTTGTATGGCAAGAATCTGATGTAAAACGATTAATTCAATCTTTAAAGGATGGTCAATTTGTCCAACCTGTTACAATAGCGCTATATAATGATGGAGTAATCAAACAAAATATAATATTAGATGGTCAACAAAGATTAACTTCATTATTACTCGCATATCTGGGTTATTTCCCAGATAAAAAGAAATTTGAAAGTTCTAAGACAGAACAAATGGCTGGAGAAGATGATAGCGCTAATGATGAAAATACCAATTTTCAATCAGGAATTTTATGGCGTTTTTCGGAACTATTAAAATATGGACAATCAAAAGCATCCATAATAATGGAAATTATTAAAAATGATAAATATTTACCATTAACAGATACAATATTTACAAATCTTGATGATGAGTTTTTTTCAAAAAACTATCTGGGATTTTCTTATGTTATACCAGAAAGTACAATAGTAACTGATATTCAAAAAAACTTTTCACAGCTATTTAGAAATATCAACTATTTTGGGAAAAAACTCGATGCAATGGATAGTAGAAAATCTTTGTATTATCAGGATTCTAAATTAACTAACTACTTTGAAGGTAAATGTCATGATGGTAAGGATGCATTAGGAGGATTGATGATTACAGAAGATTTACAGCCATGTAAAATTGACTTCGTCAGGTATTTATCAATATTATCTCAATATTTCATTTCTACTCGATTAGATGCAAAAGATGTTATGGTCGGGTATTCTGCATATAGTTCACGGGAAAGCTATTATGCAGACTATGTCTCTTTTATTTTAGGTATAGAGCAAGAAGATCGAGTAAACAAATTTAATGGCTTCAATTTCAGTGAAATATTTCCCAATAATAATTGGCAAGAAAAATTTGAGATTTTGTATTTAGCTATACAAAAACTTAAGCGATTTATGCCTTTAAAAGATAAAAAATCATTCTCTGCATGGTATGAAGCTGATTTTTGGTTATTTGGAATCATATACTATTGTGTGTTTAAAGGGAAAAACATTAAGGAGGATTTATCTCGTTTAAATGAGGAAGGACGCAATATAACTCTTAAGCAAGAAATTGAAGCTAGTATAAATAATGCTAAAACAGATTCATCTTTTTCTAAGAATTCAAATAGATTAGGTTATGTACGTTCTCGTCTATCTACTTCTATTGCAATTTATGGTAATTATGTACAAGACTAAACATTCTGATTTTATTTTATCACCTCTATTTGATATTTTGGAAAATGCTATATCGGCATGTAGAGGTATGAGAGACAATATGGAATCGTATCCACTTTGTGAATATGTAATGCAATCATTATTCCTAAAACTAACAGGTGCACAGGAACAAAAATTAAAATGCATTTGTTGGGATATTGCTACTCATAATTACGAATATAGATACGACTTTTTGAATAAAAAAAACTATGGTGAATATTCTGATTGGAAATGTAAAAATGGTGTTTATAACGATTTGCTTGATGCTATAAAAGAAAAAAATGAGTCTTTTGAACCCAATATACTAATCAATCCTGTTTTTGTAACTGATATCTTAAATAGAATTATTCAACTATATGAGAATTCTATATTTAGTGAATGGCAGAATAAAGAACTTAATTACTATAAATTAAATTATATTCATATAATAGATCCAAAGCAAATTGGTCAAAATAGGCCGCCTCATAGTACAGGTACATATCAACTATTTCAGTCAACACTAAAAGATTTTTTTATGGAGGTTGTGTATAAACATCGCAATCGTTGTGCTCATAATACACTTTCTTATCAACTTAATAAACCTGATTTAGATGCATTTGCTGAATCAGGCTATGATTTTCATAATTATTTTTTCAGATTTTCAATAATAGTATTAATTGATAATATTTTTATTATACTATACAAACAGTATTTAAGTCAACAATCAGAAATAATTTAACATATTTGTGCTAAATGACTGTAAATAGAAAACCTTACTTAAAGCTTATATTAAACTACGTTGCAAATTTGAAGAATCAGTTCCGAATTGGGGGCGAGTAATCCCGATTCGGAACAAGTTTAATTGGATTTAGTTTAATTATGGGCATACACTATTCTAAATTTTGGATAGTCAGTCTAGTTTACATCATTTGTGCATATTTTCATGTTATAGAATGGTATAGTCATATGATAGAAGAATATTTTCAAAGAGTTTATTTATATATAAAGCATTGCCCATAATAACTAAATGGCCCCCCAAAATACATATAACGATTAGTAAAATCATCCATTATATTACTTTTTGTATTTGATGGACACTCCAAACATTTTAGTTGTTTTGATGCTCTATTAATTATGACACCTCGATGCTTATCTAAACATTTCATTTGCTTAACTGACCATTGATTCTTATCTAAAATAGAAAAAGCCTTAATCCAACTACAGTTATTATCAAATGATTTATAGTTCCATATTTTAATCCGTCCAACACTCATACAAATAAGTCTGTTAATAAGGCTTAATTTAATGGTTCCCATGCTATATCTTGGTATTTTCCCATTTTTATACGGGAGTAATAGGTCAGAGGCAACATTATATTGTTTTGCTATGTGCTTCTTAAACGATGCTCTTCGTATACGTAAGTTTCCACACCAATTAATGTCAAAGCCAACAAAAGTTATCCAAGGAAAAACATTTTCTCCTCTTTCATTCCATTCATATGGTCCTCTAGTTTTACCATTCCAAAAATCTTTCATTTTTTTTAATTTGAATGCTTCTGGATTGTGTGAAAACAATTTTGAATTATGAATTGCATTTTGATATATATTAAATGTTTCCATTACTTTATTTTTATCAACACCTATCAATATCATATCGTCACAAAAGCGGCAATAAAGAGTATCGCTCCCTTCTATGGATTTATGCACAGCTACATCTACATAATGCATAACAATATTTGCAATTAAACCAGAAAGTGCACCACCTTGTGGAACTCCAACTTTTTTTCGTCTTTGGAATTTCTTTGCATGTTCTAATTCTGACACCCATTCAATTTTACATTTCCATAATTTGTCAGAATTCTTTTTATGCCAAAATATGTCATTAGAAGACTTTTTGTTATGAATGAAAATATCTTTTCTAAAGTCAAAACAATCTACATATGTATAAAATATGCTTTTTATTTTTTTTACATCTTCTTTTAATATCGATTTTGTTTTAACGACATTATTCAGAAGCGTCGAGAAACGTTGTTTAATTATATTATGATCTATGGTGTCATAAAATTTTTGCATATCGCATTCTGCCACATAAAGAGGAAGTCCGCTATGATTTTTTCTGTATTGCTGAATGTCAATTACTGCATTCAAATGTTGAAGTTCATATTTCCTTTTTACAGCTCTAAATGCATATGAACAACCATAAAATTCTTTATCTAATACTTTTGTTAAGTATTTATTTAATAAAGAAAATATGATTTTTATTTCTCTGGGAAATGAGCAGACAGGACGATAAATAATCGTATTGGTTTTATCGTCTCTTTTTTTTTCAATTACAGTAACTGTAGGCGGATTTATAATACCAGACATATTATCTGATATTTTTACTATGTAATCTGCGTAATTACACAATTTAATATACCATTCATCTTTGCACTTTCGTTTTTTAGCTTTCAAATATGTATATTTTAATCTTAATTCATTCCTTTCAATGGAATTAAGTTTGATTCTTTGTTCAGTATTTCCAATACTACACCATTTCGCTCTTGGTGGAAAAATATTATAAATACTGTTTGATATAAAACTATTTCCTTTATTGGGAATTCCACGTCTTGTTATAAATTCATTCTTTTGATCAATGCGAGACTGTTTGTCTGCTAATTTACAACGTTCTTTTATAAGAAGAAAAACAACTTTGTCTCTGTTAATAAAAATACTTGGCATAAGAAAAAGATATTACTAAGACAAACGTATATGAATATACTATTCATAATATAAGTAAGATTCAGAAGATAATCGCATTCTTACGACATGATGGTATGTACCTCTATTCAGTTTTCATGTCAAAACATACCGTAGAAGTCTACAGTCTTATCTGTCCAGCACGACACCTTTTTGCTTAGCCAAGTATATTATTGTACTAATACTACATTTACCTTGATTTTTACAATAAGCATCCCATATTAGATGTTCACTTTTTCCTTCATCATGTTTCACACCATCTAATCTACAAAAATTTAGAAATAGTTCACGACCTTTTTCTGGATGAATAGTTGAAGCTATAGAGAAAGCTACTTTTACCCAGTTTTCCCATGAATCTGTTATGCTAAGACCTCGTTTTTTTAATTTGCGGTAAATATATAACAATTCATTCTTATACAATTTGTTATTTGTGTAATGGGTAGCCTTCCCATATATCTCATTCCAATTTTTCATTTCTACATTATTGACGGTTATAGCTTTTTCTCGTTTATTAACTGCTATTTCAGAGCTTAATCTGACTATAAATGGTTCTGCTTCATTTTTTATTCTTATTTTTTCATCTGCAGACATGAAGCATAATCGAGAAATGTCAGAGCCGCTTTTATCTAATTCAATGTTATAATGAGCTAACAAATATACAAATAACTGCTTAAATGCAATATTATGTTTGTCCTTAAAATTGTATTCATCTGTTTCTTTTGTGTATTCTAAATGTACAAGTCCCTTATATCCTCTACCAGATGGAGAAAGCCAAAAAGCAGCAATATGAGGCTCATTTTCTAAAACTTCGTGAATTCTAAGAAGTTCATCATCATCTAATTTGTCAATATCTATAACTAACAAATTGTTATATCTATTGCAATCATCAGCTTTATGACTAGAGTTAAAAGTTCCACAAAATGTGACCGCAGGTAAGTTTTCTTTTATTTTATTATATTCAGCTACATCCCCTCTATTTAGATAGTTCCTAGCGTTTTCTACGATATTACCATAAGCACAACTTCTAATTCCATTAAAGATACGATTAATAGGAAGATCAAGTCTTTTTACTCTTTTGATATTGTCGTAAAAAGAAACCATTATATTGTTAAATATTTCTTTTTGAATTGTATGTGTCATGATTACAAAATAATGTAGAGTTCATTATAACTATCAAAGTATATGCTTATGAGTAAATATTATTTCACCCAAAATTCAGGCATTTGAATTTTAAATTCAGGGTCGATATTATGACATTGTTCTTTAATAATACCTCTACGATGAATAGCTGGATTTAGGCAATAAATTTCAAATTCTTCTCGATTAACATCTTCTATCGTTGTCCAATGAGGAAATAATAATTTCATTGTAGCTACAGTAATGCGCTTTACGGCATTGAAATCACGATTATCAGCTTGTTTCTCATAACCTACGAGTTCGTCAAACAGTTGGCCATATATGGTTTGAGTGCGTAACGTATGGAGAACTTCAGAGAAATACTCCACATTTACGGTCCAACCTTGGAATATCATTTCTTTTGTTATTCTCGGTAGATACCAGCCTTCAATAAAGCAATGAAAACGATCAAGCAAAGCCGACTCTCTAAAACTTTCCGGTAATTTATCAAAATATTTTCTAGATATTGGACGGCGATTCTCATCAAGATCTATATTGCCCATTAGCATCAATCCACTATCAGCAATAAATTCGAAGTTATCTATTGTTGTTTTGCCTTGTTCTAGATAAGCCTTCAATGCGGCTTGTATTTCAGACCGGTCTTGGAATACGATTGTTTGAATTTCATCAAAAGCTGTAAAATCATGGTTTTTTATAATACCAGTTTGTTGCTTTTGTTTATCGTAAAATAATTTGGCACGAGATACCTTTCCGCCACTGACTAACCAACCATATTTGGACAAATTGCCAAATACATATGATTTACCTGTTCCTTTAGGAGCAAGTTCAATGACGTTAAGTCGTGGTTCAACAAAAATGAGCAATCTTGTGATAAATTCTATCTTTTCCTTTAAGGTTGAGAAACCATCTGCATTGTATTCCATAGCAGATAAGAGAACATCAATCCATTCTGTTGTAGAGAATTGTTTACGAGCATCTCTATAATAGCTCATGTCGATTGATTTGTATGGCTTGAACGGTTTAAATTCAAGCATTTCAACATGGTTCTTTTTTCCATCGTCATCAGGCATAACACAAATTTTTATTACACCCCATTTCTCACCATCAACAAGTTCACCTTGATGCTTATTATATACATAATCAGGTATTATTCCTTCTTTTAGTTTAATGCCCATGTCAGGGATTGCAAAACGGCGGACTCCTTTTACAAGATCTATATATATTTCAAAACGAGTGAGTAATGTTAGTTCTTCACCACATCCCAGTCTGTCTTTTACTTCTGATACATGTCTTGGAATGACTTTATCTAAAAAAGTAGTTAATCCTCCTTTGTCAACTATTCCATCTGAATTAATATATTTCTTGAGTAGGAAATCTTTAACAAATGAAGGTAACGTACGTCCGTCAAATAGACTTCCAGAGGTTGCGGAGTCTTTATAAATAGTTTGCGTGCCAAAGGCTTGGCGTATCTTAGATGTTAATTCTTCTGTCATAACTTTGATAGTTTAAAGGTCAAAGAGGTCATCCTCTTCGGCACCAAGATTAATTTTAATTTTAAATTTCTGAGAGAAACTTCCTATACGAATCTCTATTTCATCTATTCCTTGCTGAAGATTTAATCTGTCGGATACAAACTTGTTATTACCAATATCATTGAGATTATATCCAATTTTGTTATAAATTAGTTTAGGAATTTCTAAGCTTGTTACTCCTTTAATGTGGAAATTAAGTATAGGATTATTCCCAGTTACTTCATTGTCAATTAAGCTGATTGTATATTCAGAAGTTTTCTGTTGAGATGAAATGATAATAATCGGTACTAATACTTCTTCAGGAGTACAACCTCCATGGCAACCTTGACCTTCTGTTATTTTTGCAGCTAGCGATTCATGTCGAAGAGCACAAATTGTATTTTCATCATCCAAAATGATGTATTTTTCATCTTGCGTAAGAGAAGAACTGTTTTTATAACCACATCTTCCAGAATGATCTGGTTTTATTCCACCAATGTTGTAACCTGGACGAATTTGTGAAAGATAGGACAAACCATGATCGGAAACGATGGCTATTTTTTTACCGGCATGTTCACCTATAATATCTTCCACCGCAGACTTTACAATCTTCATTTCTTCAATTATACGTTTAGGATATGGAGAACATTTATGTGCAAAAGAATCAAGGTCTCCTTTTTTTGAAAGATTGTTATCAGCAAGTTTAGATAGTTCTGCCTTATTATTTGCTGTTGTTGTAGGCAATAAAGATCGTGCTATAATCACTTCATTCACAAATACATCTTCATTTTTATATTTTTCAATGAGTTGTACTATAAATGGAACCCAATCAACCCCTAAACCGTCTATCCAATAATATATGTCAATATCTTTTCTTCCTGAAAGTTCTGTTCGTACAGTACGAAATTGGTTATACCATGTATAGAATGACACAGCATTGGAATTATGCTCTTCTATATATTGTTGAACTTCAACTGTATATTGGTTAGATAATTTGGCTCGTTTATATGCATCTATATAATCTAATACCCATCTTTGCTGATTATTACTTATACCAATACTTTTAGCCATATAATAACAAAGCTCAGGGAATAATTCTTCTAATCGGTTTATTGAAATATGATTGTTTGCAACCCATTTAATTAATAGTTCTTTTTCTTTAATTGAAAATCCTGATATATATTTTATAGCAGTTTCATATCCTTGTTCTATGGATATGTTCTCTATTTTTTTATATAATTTATCGTCTTCATCTATGGATAAAAAGATTTTATTCTTTCTAGCATATTGTAAGATTATTAACCGCTCTTCTAATAATTCTTCAGAAGATTCCATATCAAAGATTGATAAAGCTGCGGCAGATATCAATTCTTGATTACTATAAGAATGACAAGTTTTAAGTATTTTACATAAATATCCTTTATTACAGAATTTTTTAGTGTAATACGTAATCAGTAACCAATGCTTAAAATGGTCAGAATCTTCAAACCATGTTTTCATGAATATAGAAGAATCTGTAAGATCATATATATCAAAATATTTATTAAAGAACTTCTCAAAAGAAAAGTTCTTATATTCTATTTCTCCTGCTAATTTTTTCCAATAGGGTTCATCTTCTTTATGGTAAATTACATCACCAAAATCCAAATGAAGTCCCTTAGTTAGAAATTCATATGCATTTGAGCAAATAGTATATGTTAGTGCATTATCAGGTTGTGCATTGTCCGAAAAAGCAAAGATACTCTTAGAAGTACTCACAATATTAGACTTCGCTTCATCGTCACGCCACACTTTAAGCCAATCTGTAATACTAGGAATAATAGTAAAATAATGTTCTAGCCCTTTGACGTTATATGTACTACGGGTAAGAATCATGTGATATCCTTCTTCATCTTGTTTAGATGAAGAAAGATGCCACATTATACATTGAGAGTCTGTAAAGAATTTCGACATTTTCCCATATTGACCTATCATAGGAATATAGATACGTTGGTGGTGTTGAAATCCATTAATTGACGTCTGTATTCCCTTAATAGTTGCCACTAATGCGTCAAACTCTTTAGCTGAATGATTATCATAGAATCTGGCAAGCTCAGAAAATGGAACAATAATGCTATCAGAATCATTGTTGGTTTCAATATAGTCTTTAATCCTTTCTGTAAGATTGGTATATGTCAACATCTGATCTGGATTATTTTTGTCCATCCAGTCTATAATCTTTTGCATTTTTGTTACGCCAAGTTCAATCAGTTCACTAACAAAACTCTTTGAATCAGAAAAATTGTCGAATAGAACAAAACGAACAGGATAGCGGTTCAACATAGAAGAATTAGCCCCTTGGGCAACTTTATCTTGTTTTACTTCTTCTATTAGATCATTGATATTGTCGAAATCTTTATTCATATATTAATTTTTCAATATGATATTAAGAATATCGTCATACCCAAGTTTACAAAGTTCTTCCAAAATTTGTTGAGCTTGAGTTAGAGTGTCAATTTGCTTTATATGCTCCATTGCTTCTCCCATTTTTAAAGACAATGAATCTTGTGTATTATTATAACCCACTGTTGGTGAAGATACTGTTGAGGGGTATGGATTATGTGGGATTGGCTGCGGAGTTAACGTCGGCTTGGGAGTAAGTGAGGCTTTCCAACGTAGTAGTTGCATATTAACCTCATTCTCAGACCAGAGACCAACCTCACCTTGCAAGTGTTGTTTGATATATATTGCAGCTTCTTCAATATGTTTATCATCAAGTGCTACGTCTTTATCTGATTTTAAAAAATTGTAATATCCTTCTTTAAATGCACCGTTACGGTTAAGTAGCATTGGTAACTCAAATTCATAACGGTTAAGTAACTCTAAAGTTTCATTCATTAAAGCCGGATTTTTATTAATATTGGCATCAAGTGAAATTTTTACAATATTATCAATTAAGGATTGTAAGTCCTCATTTACTTCTGGAATATATTTTAACGACCAAAGAGGATATCCCTTTTCTGCTGTATATTCATGAGATATAGCCCATCGAGCATCTTTTAGACTACTAATATCAGAATAAGTTTTCAATGATCTAAGCTTAAATAGCTTTATTAAATGTTTACTTAATTGACCAGCTTCTTTTGTTTCAAACGTAAAGGTCACTTTATTACTAGATTTCCCATTTTCCCAAGCTTTAAAAGTCTCAATAACATCATCCACAAGATGTTGAGGTTGGCGAGGCTTTCCATCTGTAGAATATATCTTGTTGGTCCATGGACGCATTGCAAATGCAAGCATAGCTATGCCTGCATATGATGGGAATAAGCCGTATGGCGGACGTGTTAATTCAATAAATTTCTCAGCTAAATTGAATTCTTTTGTTTTATCTGCATTCTTTATTTTCCTATTTACAAAATCATATACTAAATATAGTGGATGATGCTTATCAACATCATTTTTCCAGTTCAAATTATCGTCTACAGCATCTTGAAATAAAAATTTTAATGGCATAGCAGGACCTGTTGCCTTACTTAAAATTTCATCAAGTGTATTGAACATTAATATGTTTTTAGCTGTTTCTTTAGCTTGCTGATTTTTCCAGAATGTTTTTGGGGCACGAGTTCGTAATAAATCTAAAGCTTCAGCACCACAATTGAATACTAAAGGAGAGATACTTCCATTCAAAGTTGTAGCAAGTTTCATTGTAGAAAACATTTCTACTTCTCCTTTAACATATACAGTAAAATTTCCACGTCGTATATCCTTCATCCAATCGGCAATCATTGCTTGCGCATTTTTGTCATGGGCTGTTCGTTGATCTGCCAAGTTATGTCTAGCTGCACATTGGGCATTTGCCATATATTCTATAAAGCGTTCATAATTATTGTCTCCAAAAGTAGAATCAAATACCATAAATACAACATTTGTAAAACGCTCATCATTTGTAGCCCGAGATGCAATGCTTTTCAATTCATTCATTTCATTATCATTTCGGCCAAGCATTATCGCCAGAAAAAGTTCATAACTCTGAGTTTTTTCAAGCCCTGTTTCTATTTGGTGAAGTAAAGCAGCTTCATTGACATATAAAGAATAGTAATTAATGCTTAATGGACGACTAACATTAGATGTAAGCATGTCAAATGCCTTTTTAACTTCTTGTCCATAAGTAACTATTTGAGATGTATATTTAAACTGAGCTTTCATTTCTAACTTTATCTCCTCGATTTCTTTCGGAGGTAATGCCGAGAATTGGATAGAAAATAATCCACCAGGAGCTCGTTGAATAATACTATTATCATTAAACCAATCTAATATTTGGTCTATTTTGTACTCAATATTTGTTCCTTCAAATAAACTTTTTACATTTTCTTCACTTGGCGTAACAGTCTCATTTCCTGCAACATTATTGAGAGCATTGAGTAATAATATTCCTTTGAAAACGGCAAATGTATCAATTCCTTGATTCTGAACTTGTAATTTGTAAGAATTAAAACGTTCAGTCACTGCGCCATAGCGAAGATGATCATCATTAAAAACGTCAAGGACATAATCCCAAAGATAGTCTGCAGTTATAGTGTCATGGTCTGCAAATTTCTCATTGTTATCTAAAAAATCTCTGATAGTTTGGTTAGCACCAATAAATTCAAATACGCTTCGAGATGATGATCCTACAACTCGGGCATAATATGTAGCTAAATTGGCGGTTGCTGGATGGATGGGAAATAAGTTGCTCAAATCTTTTATTGTATCTTCAACATTATTGCTATCTTTAGCATAACGTGATAACATGCCTTCATGGCTATTGAAAAAGTCTGCTGTAAGCGTATTATACCCTTCAGTATTTATTATTCTGAACTTTCTTGACATAATTTTGAAGGCCGAAACGGTCTCCATATTATACTTCATATAATGATAGCGCCCTGTTGTTTTAGTTCGTTCCTGAGCATCAAGTTTATTTAGAGCTGAAGGGTGGGATATAAAGAAGAAGTAGCTATTATTACAGGTTTCCATTGCTCGTTCTGTGATATTCTGCAATTCAACAAGCAAACTTGGACCAATATCTGATTTCATTAAATCCGTAAACTCATCCCAAATGATAAGTAATCCGCTAAAATCTGTATTTTCAGCTAATTTATCTTGTATTTCAAAAAACCAATCACAAATATTCGCACTGTCTAATCTAATATCCATACGTCGCTCAGCTAAGGCTTCTTTTACTTGCGTAAGAATTGAAGTATCTGCTGAACGCAATTTAGAGGCAAGTGTTTTAACATCTGGGGTATATGCTTCCAATTTAGGACTCTGCGCGATAATATCTTCCCAAAATGCAGGCTCACTTTCTACATGGTTTGCGTAATCGTCAAAATCAGTTTTTACATAAAAGCTTGTTATTCCTGCAGCCTTTAATGCTTTTTTAATGGCACTTTGCAATCTATGAGAGAAATCTTCTTTTCGTGAAATACCTTCTGGACCGTATAAATTAACAGGAAATAATCGCTTTGTTTGTCGTAAATCGTATATAGATTGGCGTAGTAAATCAAAGCGATGAGCTGCATATTCTACATCTACATATTCACGAATATCTTCTACATTGTCACATAGTAAATGCTTAATGACAGCGGCTGCATGGCTTTTACCTGTACCATATGTTCCGTCTATCCAAAATGATTTATGTGCATCTTGATCGTTATTGCGTACAGCGCTTATAACTCTACGTAATATTTCATTGAACTGTGCATTGGGAATGAATGTTTCCCATTCCCCTTTTTCTTCGTTACTAATATTATATGCCGGTTTTGATTCCCGTATTGTGATAAAATCAGAATATTTCATTGCTATAGCATTAATCGTTTGTTATCATTTTAATTAATACTTCTTTTATTTTCTCGCGAGCATTATTTTCTTGAAGCAAAATCCAAAAGTCTTCATCAAAATATGCATAATCTATATTATCATTGATGAATTTAAAAGTAGGTGTTTGTATAATCGCTTCTTTATCATATTTCCATTTAAGATGCCAAAAGCCATCATTTTTAAGATAAAAGAATGGATAAATAATCACAGTTCTTGGAACATTAAAATCATTAAGGATTTTATAATATCGGTCTTCAAGAAACTCTAATGTAATTATATTCTTTTTAAGAATATTGTTTTCTACTAGTGATATAATGGTCCATAATAGCAAGGGCTTTGCCTTATTTCGTTTTCCATTGCAATTTGGACCTTGCCTCATTTGATTAATCATTGTAGAATAATATCCTATTTTAAGAAGTGATGCCATTCTTAATCTGTTAATGATGAAATTATTTGAGTTGAATTTAAATCATCCAGTAGAGTTATGTTGTCAAGTCCCATATTTAATTCAGCTACTAAAACTCTAGGAGTGGAAGAATCTAAAGTCCTCAAAGCCTTATCCAAAATATTCTTATCAAGACCAAATTCAATAAATATTCCCGTTCCATCATTACTGTTATATAAATCATCTATTCGAAATGATTTTAAGTAATGTCGTTCACCATACTTATACAAGGAATAAGCAACTGCTATGTCACTTATGTTATTATGAGGATTTCTGATATCTTCAAATTTAGTAAGCTCTTCTTTTTGCTGAAAAATTTTTCCTATAGGAGATGATACAAAAGTATTGTATAAAGCATCTAATGAATATTTAAAAGTTGTATAACCTTCGCTATACTGTTCTTCATAAATACTTTGTAGTATTTTTTTTGAGAATACAGTTCCTATATTTATATTATTAACAAACCATTTAATTAATGGTGAATTATAAGATAGATTAATCCAAATAATTTCCCATACAACATCTGGCATATCTTGATATAACTGAGACAATTTTTCTCCTAATGGTGTTATTGTTCCTTTCGTGTCAATAATTTCAGAATCTTTCAACCAATTCTTAAATGAAGGAACTTGTTTTTTACCGAGGGAATTGTTTGACCAAAAATCTTTATGACTAATAAAAAATTCATTGAGCCATTCATCACGTAATCCAAAGGTACCATATGCACTGATACCATTTAATTTTTCATTACCATTCTGTGTCATACTTAAAGAATCGGCTACTATACAGCCTTTGTTATGAAAATTTAAACACTTAAAACAATTTACACATTTTGTGCTGTCTATAGAGACTTTAGGGTATACGCTTAATGCACCAGACGGACATTCAACTTCACAAGCCTCACATTGAACACAGTAAGTGCTTTTATATAAAACTCTTTTTAATAAGCCAATTAGCGTAATATCAGATATATTTTTAAAATGTATTGTATAATTTCTTTTATCTGAACTATGATATGAAATATCAAATGTATATATTAGTCCTTTATACTTTAATTCACCAATTGCTATATTATTATCAAATTTTATATGACATTTACCTAGTGTTTTTATCCAAATAGCAAAATTTTGTTGTTCTCCTTCGACTTTTGCAATTAATTCATTTGGAGATTGTTTAAATACAACTTTTGAATTAGTTTGCATAAATTTACCACTAGCTCTAAGTTTCCATTTGTGCCCCTTGATGTATTCTTCCCAATTGGGGATCTTCCTTGAAATAGCAAGTTTTTCAAGACGAGATAAAAAAGGTTTTAGCTCATTTGGAAAAGTTTTATTGACAATCATATCATCCCATTCGGAAGAAAAAGGACAAATTAAACATCCAACACGTGGCTTACCTATTCTATAGGCTGTATTTATTGATAGATTATATTTGAATAAGTACAAAAAAATTTCTGTTGTATTCCATTCTAAAATAGGTCTTGCATTAATTACGACATCATGTTTTACACCTTTACCAATACGTTTGTATTTAGAACGACGTACACTTTCTTCTGATCTTGTACCTTCAAAAGCTAAAACTCGGGCTTGTTTATTCGTCCCTTCAATCTTAAGCATCCTATATAGTGGGGCTGTTTTCATAACGGAACAGCACCATCTGTGAGTATCACTTGGAGTTCCAATCTTATCCCAATAACTAAGAACTGGCGCATGATTGCGAGCAGTCGAGAACTTCAAATCTGGATATAAAGACGTATAATGATTTTGAACTTGTTTGTACAAGTCTAATGATGTAGGTAATTCATATCCTGTATCACTATAAATCACATCAAAATCGGTTGAAGGAATGGCTCGTGTACAGAGATCAAGAACTACTTGGCTGTCTTTCCCTCCAGAGAATGAGGCAAGAAAACGATCTATCTTAGTTGCATGATATATACGTTTACCGTCATTTTCTGCAACTTCTATTGGTACAATATCAAAACTGTCACAATCCTCTTTTATGATAGCCATTTTTTTCTTGCTACGTTTTTCTGCTCTTTCAAGTAGCATATTATAATCAAGTTGATTGGAAGCAACGCGTTCGGTACTACGATTGGCAGATGCATATTGTAGATATGTATCACGAATGAATTCTATAGCTTCACTTTCAAGAAGAAACAGAAAATCCTTGTTACGGTAAAGCATCTCTTTGACATCTACAGGTTGAATTCTAAGTTGTTCTTTACCTTGCTGTAGAATAACCGTGGCAGAATCGTAGATATTACCACCTTTTACTTCAAATACATACTCCCCTCGATAGTAATATTGTTTGTTGCATGCCCACAATAAAGGCTCTTGACTATGAGGATAGACCCAACCTAGTTCATTTAATTTTAACAAATCCAATTCTTCCCAAAACACAGGACGTGGTGATATTCCTAAAGTTTCAGGTGTCACATAAGATTTGAGTACAATTCCTCCGGTTTCTTTATCCCATTCAATTTTATACATAAACTATTCGGTTTCTGTTTTTACAATTAAATCTCTCACATCAACATTCAAACACTTTGCAATCTTAACCAAAGTCTCTAAACTAGGTTGATAAGTGTTTGTACACCACTTTGAAACCGTCGTCTGATCTTTATTTAATTGACATGCTAACCATTTACTCGTTTTATTTTTTTCTGCGAGTACAGCCTTTATTCTATTTATATTTTTGTCTTTTTCTTGCATACGTCTATGGCTTTTAGTTTATACAGCCTTTAATTTAATTACAAAATTAGTCTTTTTATTCTATCAGGTAGTGACTTTTGGAGAAATATCTCTATAAAATAGAGAATTTCGCCAAATTAAATGAAATAATACGATTCACACCATTCTTAATTTGTATTATAAGATCTTTTGTGTAAACATTATATTAAGAAACTCTTTTAGTTCCGCAAAGACAATAATTATAAAGAGCATTAAGAAAGAGTAAGATCTCTTCCTTAATGCTTATAAATTCTCTTACACTTCCAACTCCTTCAACGGCACCCCATAATTATATTGTCCGAAAAATCCTTTATGGATAAGTTTCAAACCAAGGGTCTGATAATACTTGTAGTCATCATCCTCGGTGCAGAGGTATTTGTAACCATAGCGCGGGGCGTACTCCTTGAAGAATCTGGTAAGGTCTTTCAGATTTTCCTGCTGTTTTCGTCTGAAGTTGCTGCGCACAATGATGATGCTCCAGTCGGGGTAGTGACCTACGCCACAACTGTATTCCCAGAAACGGATGTATAAATCCATTTCGCCTACATGAACAGAAACACAAATGCCGTTGGCGTTGTGCATGACGGAACAACAGTTTCTGTAACCGAATCTCTCACACAAATAGAGATTGAAATCGTACAGACTGATTATACTTGGTCATTTTTACTTCTTGATTTTATCAGAGTTAATATTCCTCATCACCATATCATGCCTTTCCTTTAACTCATTATACCTTTGATTTAAATCCATGTAAAGAAAATTTCCCAATACCCAAAATATACAAGTAATAATAACCAGCATTGTACAGAGAAATCTGTGATTGTTGGTATTATCTATATTATCTTTGGGCATCTTCTGTATGTCATTTTCGATTCCGCTAAGCCTTGCATTTATGGCATCTATCTTCTTATCGATTTGAATAATAGGGGAGAGTTTGGGCAATAACACATTATTAACCAGTTTTGTCTCCCTTTCAATTGCAAAATCAATAGTATTTTTACATCTTCTACTGACTTCATCGGCATAGTTTTCTCTACTGTTTATATGGGCATTTATAGTGTCGTTTACAGCATTTACAATCGTTTCCTTCAACATGGAATTCAATTCCTTGTTGTTCTCTGATTGTTGGGACTGTTGAATACTCAAATGCTGAATATCTGTTCGTATGGCCTTTATTTCATCTTTAAGCTCATTGTATATGGATAGGAGAGCGGCTCCTTCAATTTCTTTCTTGATCATCTTCTTCTGCTTCTAATATGTTCACGATTTTTCTTTTTTCTTTCATCATCATCCAACTGGTTACTGTTTCCTCCACCACCTCCTGAAGAAATTACTGCATTAGGCTGAAGGAGTAAATCTGCAACAGCATTTATAATAGAATTGCCAATAGGAGAAGTAACGTCATCTTCATATATTCCCTCATGTTCTGTTGGTGTGACTGTATCCTTTTCTTGCTCCCGGATTTTGTTTTGCAGGGTATTTCCTAAGCTGTCCGATTTATCCAGACTATTTTCATATTTGTTTAACTTATCCGCTATTTTAAAATAACTCAGACTACGGTCTATCCTGGAACCACTGAATGTATATTCGCCACGTGAAAAGATTATACCACATGGCTTACCTTTGCTGTCTGTTCTTATAGTAAAATGAATTTTGTCTCTGCTCAGCTTCTTTTGAAACTCGTTCCAATTATTACTTTTCTCCAAAGCCTTGCGTATGGCAAACATCATTTCATATTTATGTTTGTCTTTGCCACGAAGCCTGTCATACTTGACATTCTCTTTACCCTTCGGCATATACAAGCCATATTTTATAGTCAGTTCCCTGCATACCCTGTTGTTTCTTATGCGGTCATTGCTGTCGCTTATGGTTTTACCGTCATTGTCCACACGGTTTATTACAAGATGTATATGAGGATGTTCTCTGTCGTAATGCCTTACAACAATATATTGTGTGTTTTTGATATTCATCTTTTCCATATATTCCCCGGTAATCTTTACCATTAGGTCGTCAGTCAGTTTCCCCGAATCCTGCTTTGAAAAGCTCAATGATATATGATAGACCGGAGTTCTGATTCTTGTATTTAAACCTGCCTGACAACTGAAACTTTCTGCTATATGCTGTTTGCTGTCTGAACGTACACCTTCGGTAGCAAGCAGCTTGGATTTATTGTTGCCTTTCATCGTATAATTTACGATTTTACCGAAGTCATTCCTCTTCATAATCTTTCCCATCATGCCTTTATCAGTTTAATGATTTTGTCTATTTCATCAGCCAGTTCTGATACGGATTCTGATACTGAAACATATCCGAAAGTATTTGCATTTTTTGCAAGCTGATTTAGGTTGTTTGCCATACCTGAAAGACTCCTTATCAGTTTAACATCTTCAGGTGTAAGGCGTGCTGTTATGTTTCCATTTATGGCCGAATTTCTTATATACTCACCTAATGTAACGCCCGCTGTCATGGCCTTACCGTTTATGATATGCCTCTCCAATACGGTACATTTGAATGATAATATCTCTGTACGTTTTTCCATTTTGTCCAGTGGAGGTCTGCCACCGATAGCCTTATTTTTGTTGTCGCTTTTTTGTTCCATTCTGTTGATTATTTTTTTCGGTTTATAATTGATTCCTGTTGGGTACTTCCCGGATGGATTCAGAGGTTTTGGTATTACCAAAACATAAACTTGCCAACCGAAAAAACTACATTCCTTTTGTCATTCCGTTTTTTCCTGAATGTTGTTGGATATGGGTAACGTAGTTTTATTGAGTACCGAAACCTGAAAGTTCAAGGTCGAAAGTCTCGATCAAAAGTTTTAGAGCTGGATTCTTTCTTGTCATGGATTGGAGAACGGCTTCACCTGATTTTACCTTTATAAGGTAGTCGGCAATGTCATATCCGTTCACTCTTTCAACCTCATTTGCATTTACTTCAAGATACTCGGAAATCTCAGTACGGATGTTTCTTTTTCTCATCTGCATACACTTTTCTTTCCATTCCTGTGTCATTCCGATATCAGGGAACAGAACAATATTCCTGCCTTTGAGTACGTCAAAATTCTGCTCGTTGAAGCATCTGTTTTTACCGCCCGTTGCAAGCCAGATATATTCCGGTATATAGAATGAAGCAATGATAGCAGTCTTTTCGCTTTCCACTATGGCAACGGGCTTTCTGCTGTTGTATAAAAGATGTTCTCCAAAGTAGCATTGTTGTAAGTGGAATTCCGGTATATCAAGTTCTGTATGTACCCATGAAACATGTGCATATGGTTCTTTTATACGTTTTCCTGTCTCTGCATTGTACTGCATGATTTTCCCGGTTCTTATTTTTCCGGATATGTCTGTTTGCCAGAATACCGTAGCATTTTTCCTTTTCCTGGCGGTACCTACATGGTAAGTCTTCATCAGACGCAATGCAGACTCATACCCCAGGTGGTTGGCAAGGTACAGAAACAGGTTATTCTGTTCATAGCATTTCATTGTCTGCTGCATAATTTTATCAGGTATAAAAGATGTGTCGGTAAGCCGGCGTACAGGAGGGAGTCTTGGATGACATACAACAGGTTTCTTATCTTTTACAACAGGGAATGATTTATTGTACTCTTTACATTCCGGATGTTCATCAAAATACATTGCGGGAGTATAGTGATAACCACAATTATTGATTCTGTTACATTTTCCTACATATTCGGGAAAGGAGATAGTCCCCTGGGTATCAATATAACGGGTGAACTCACGATGCCTTCCGCACGAGGGGCAGGTGTATCTGTTTCTCTGGTGCCTGTTGTACGGCTCCAATATAAATCTGAAGTTTTCCATAATTTTCTGTTTTTAGTGATTGACAAAGTGACAAAGTGATAAAGTCGGCCTTAGTTTGTCACTTTATCACTTTGTCATTGTGCTTTTTTATAATTTCCATATTCGTGATAAAGGTAAGTTCCTGTTGCTTTTTTCAGGAATCGGTCATACGTGCTGGTACTCCAGTTCATGGAGACGGCTACTTCTAATCCTTCAGAACGTGTAAACTTATCCGGCAGCTTTTCCAACAGTTCTGTCTGCTTGGGAGTGAGCATCACGCCTTCAATCATGGAGCATATCTGCAGGGCGGTATTTTTAAAATAGGACACCAGACGTATGGATTTCAGCACACTGTCAAGATCGATGCAGTTTTTATCACCTTCATTACATACCCATTTGCACAGTTGTATGATCAGGCAGAATCTATGAATGTAAGTCTCAAATTTGCTGTATATACTGCGTCTTTTATCCGATTCTTCCATGTTCAACATATCTGCCCATTGATGCTGCCATTCCATAACCTTTCGTCTGGCTCCAGGTTCATATTCCAGTCTTGTAGGATTTATGTTTCCGTGCTCATCATGTTCTATTTTCATCCTGATGAACGATTGCATGATCGTGTTCCATTCATTAAAATGGCTCATGTCAATATCATCGTCTTTCCAGTATAGCTTGTCCTGGATTTCAGGTATGGCAAAAAGAATACGGTCAAGGAAACCATTATTGCTTTTACTTCCTTTGAATGTATCGATAAGTATTTCCGGCTGAATTGTACCTATCACATTGGAAAACGGAGAGTCAATCATGATATTGTTTGTATTCATTTTGCGGTCGGAAATATACATGTACCCATTGAACAGTGATATGTAGAACTGTTCTTCCGAGCCTTTGTTGTAACGTGTGAAATTATTGATCCATCCTTGGAGTTCATCCATGTAAAGACAAATGCCGCGCGGATTCTCTGATATAGACTTTGCCATAGCTTCCTGTGTGATATCAGAAACCAGAAATCGGGTGCGTACAGGTTCCTTGGGAAACATGTCAAATCCCTGTTCCAGACGTTCCTTTTTACTCAAGCTCATTATTGATTCATACTTTCTGTACTCTTCGTTATATATTTCCTTCTGCTCCTTATCAAATCTGAACAGAGGTTCGAAGACCGTTTTCAGAGGATGGCTTTTATTAGCACCCGGCCTTCCGACGAGAGCCATATATATGATACACTTGATATCCCATCCCGTTTTGAAATGAAGGATATGTGTATTGCCTATACAAGTGGAAATGGCTGTCATCATGCTGCACGCAGTGTAGTCGATAGGAAATGCCAGGTACTCATACATATTCAGAATGATGTTTCTTATCTTATTGGGGAAAACATCAATAGGAAATGAAGAATCGTTCATTTTGCCTATCATGCTGACAGCATCATTTATTATACCACATGGAGTTATTCTACTTTCTCCCATACCTGTTAATCACGGTTTAATACTCTGAAAGACTCAATATGTGCTTCATCAGAGAGTTCATTAATACATTTCTTCTTGTGCATCTTCATCCATTCGAGAATCTCAGACCGGTAGAAATGGAGTGTATTACCCTGCTTAGAATGAGGAATACTGTTTTGACAAGTATACCGGTAAATGGTACTCACGCTTTTCTTTATAAGAGAACTTACTTCCTCGATGGATATCTCATCATCTTCCACCGACATGTTATTTTTTGAATTCTGAGCCTGTTCCTCCATCATTTTTATGAGGTGCTCTACAGCCTGCGGCAAGTTATCATGTGTAACTTTGCCAAAAACATTGTTTTCGTTTTTCATCATTTGTAAAAATTTGATTTCTCTGCAAAAGAATGGCAAATGATGGATAAAAAAGCATGTCCTCATGAATTCCTCATGCGGTCCTCATGCTTTCCTCAAACTTTTAACAACTACAATGTAATATGCTGTAATTATGCGTGTTTATACTATGATTTATATGTGTCCGGCTGACATAAAAAAGATTCCCATAAAACTTTAAATACAGTTTTACAGGAATCTTCAGTTATAAGGATAGTATTTGTTTTTACTGTATTTCTTTCAGATACTCGCTGAAGAAATTGCTTTTTTTCATATTTATGGCCTCAATACGAGAATTGGTTGCCAGTCTTGTACTGTTCTTGAATAATACATTGGCAGTGCAGAAAGAAGATGATATGAATTTCTGGCACCCATTGAAGAAATCGGTTTTCTTTAGGTCTGTTCTACAATAGTGGCACATTATATAGAGGTTATGAATGAAAGCTCCCAAATCAGTCTTTGACATTCTGTAGATTTCAGAAATCGGGTATTGTATATCTTCCTCTATTGGCATGCCTGTAATTTGAGAAAAGGCATACTTCTTAAAATATTCAATTTCATAGGGCTTGAGACAATCGTCCAATTCCGTGCTGATATAATTATAAATAAAGGAAAACAGTTTGCATAATCTTGTAGATCTGTCATCGGCCGGATTATCATTGCCGTTATTCTCTATTGCATCCAGATAATACTGTAATGGCTTCTGATCATTTACGAGAAGTTCCTCTATCTTTTCGATTTGCTGTTGATGGCGGTTTTCCTGTTCTTTAAGTCGTACCATCAGCTCTTCGGCTACACTTTCATTGTTTGCCTCATTTTTGTATTCTTCCAGCAGTTTTTTCTTGCACCGGTATAAATGTCCGTTTGTCTTGTTATATATCCTCAGATTGACATAGGTAAGTTCTTTATGTAACCATTCCTGATCATCCTTATGCTCATTCAGCACAAGAATGTATTTGTCCAGTTCACTTTGAATCTTCATATCGGAGATTTTCCGCACTATCATAATAATTATCGCTATAAGACTGATTGCGGCCAAAGAGTAGGAGACAACCGAGAGTATGGGGCTGTATTTATACACCTTTGCTCCTGAGCAGATAACACCAACGACTAATAGCAGAAGTACTGCTATTAGCCAGATATAACCGATATGCAACTTTTTTGCATATCGGAATGGATTGATTTTAGAAATTGCCTTTTTCATATTGTTCCGTGTTTTGACTGATTGTATTAATGCTTAATCGTTTTGCAGCTTGTTCCTTTAATGGGTTCACGACTTTGGTATATCGCATTGTGGTACTTTCCTGTTTATGTCCGAGTACATTCTTGATAGTAATGATATCTGTACCGAGGGCCAGTGACAGGGTAGCGTATGTATGACGTGTACAATGGAGTATAAAGTAAAAAGCAATAGCTAACAAGATTGAACAGATAAATCGTAACGTGTTGGAAATAAGCAGATATTCATCATTTTGCTTAAAGTTGAAAAAGCAATGAAGTGCAGAATATTGAGCGGTTTCAGTTACCAAAACGTTAGCTGTCCAGTTACCTGAACAATATAGGTAACGGTGAGCAAATCAAGTAATCTGAGACCGGATAATTTCTCACTGATTTACAATGTTTTGCATATCAAAGAACGCTTATAAGAATTGTAGTTTTACAACAAAAAATGTAAGCGTATGAAGATTGAAAAATTCAAGGTGTTGCTTTACCTTAAAAGAAGCGGAACAGACAAGAACGGAAAAACTCCGATCATGGGCAGAATTACGGTAAACCGTAGTGTAGCACAATTCAGTTGTAAACTGAATTGCAGTGAGAAACTTTGGAATCCGAGGGAAAGCCGGTTGAACGGCAAAAGTAAGGAAGCGGTGGAAACCAATGCCAAAATAGACAGGCTGCTTGTTTCCATACACAAAGCATTTGATACCCTTGTAGAACGGAAAACCGATTTCGATGCCGTTTCAGTAAAAAATCTGTTTCAAGGTGGAATGGACAGCCGCATGACTCTGCTCAAACTTTTTGACCGTCACATAGAAGAAGTCAAATCTCTTGTCGGTGTGGAATATTCATTACGAACGATACCCAATTATATTTATACGCGGCAACGACTTGCCGAATTTATATCCAGCCGTTATAAGGTTTCCGATCTTGCTTTCGGACAATTGAACGAGCAGTTCATAAGGGAGTTTCAGGAATATGTGGTCATAAAGTGTGGATTAAGTGTTGAAACCGTGCGCCATTATCTGGCTCTACTTAAGCGGGTCTGTCGTATAGCCTTTAAGGAAGGACATTCTGACAAATATCATTTTGAACATTACACTTTGCCAAAGAAACTGGAGAAGCCACCGAGAGCATTGAGCCGTGAGGATTTTGAAAAACTCCGTGATTTGGAAATAGAGGAACACCGCTGGTCGCATATTACTACCAGAGATCTTTTTCTTTTCGCCTGTTATACTGGAACCTCTTATATTGATGTAGTGTCCATAACCGAAACAAACCTTGTAAAGGATGACAGCGGAGCTTTATGGCTGAAATACCAGCGAGGAAAGAACGGAAAATTATGCCGTGTCAAACTGCTTCCGGAAGCAATAGAGCTTATCGAAAAATACCGCAGCAAATCACGAAAGACACTATTTCCACATATAGAACACGGGGCATTGATGTGGAACTTGTCCAGTCTGAAGGTTATGGCCGGAATAGACGGTCCGCTTACCTATCATATGGGACGGCACTCGTTTTCGACTCTGATCACACTCGAAAACGGTGTACCGATAGAAACGGTCAGCAGAATGCTGGGGCATTCAGACATTTCTACTACCCAGATTTATGCGCGGGTGACTCCGAAGAAACTTTTTGAAGACATGGATAAATATATAGAGGCTACCAAAGACTTGAAACTTGTACTCTGATAATAAGTATCACCAATAAAATAAATTATACGATTATGCGCAGCACATTTTCAATATTACCATACATAAACCGCAATAAAGTAAAGGCAGACGGTACTACATCCGTCATGTGCCGAATTTCCATAGACGGCAAGAGCAGTGTATTTTCCACAGGGATATATTGCCGTCCCGAGGACTGGAATACCGAAAAGGGGGAAATCAGGGAGCAAAGGGCGAACAACCGTTTGATTGAACTCCGCAACAAGTTGGAACAAACTTATGAAAAGTACTTGAAAACAAAAGGTGTTGTCAGTGCAGAACTACTTAAAAATGAGATTACACAGGCCAATACAGTGCCGGAATACCTTCTTCAGACCGGAGAAGAGGAACGTGAACGGCTCAGAGTCCGTTCGATTGAAATCCGGTCTACCTCCAGTTACAGGCAGTCAAAAAGCACACAGGCTTACCTACGCGAATATCTGCTCACACTAAAAATGACGGATATGGCATTTGAGGACATTACGGAAGATTTCGGTTATGGTTTCAAACAGTTTGTCAAGTCAAAAGGCTGCAAGGCTTCTCATATAAATCATTGTATGACGTGGCTGAACAGGCTGATCTATATAGCTGTTGACAGGGAAATTTTACGCTTCAATCCGATAGCTGATGTTCCTTACGAAAAGAAGGAAGCCCCCAAGCTGAACCATATCAGCCGGAGCCAGCTGCAACTGATTATGGAACGTCCGATGCCCAACAAATGGCAGGAACTCACACGTCGTGTCTTTATCTTCTCAGCCTTCACTTCATTAGCATACGTGGACATGAAGGAACTTTATCCCCATCATATCGGCAAGACTGCTGTAGGAAGGCGTTATATCCGCATTAACCGCAAGAAAACCGGAGTTGAATCCTTTATTCCACTTCATCCGGTTGCCGAGCAGATATTGGAACTTTATAATACCACGGATGATACGAAACCGGTATTTCCTCTTCCTAATCGGGATATGCTCTGGTATGCCGTTAATGAGATAGGGGTACTGGCCGGAGTCAAAGGAACACTCAGCCATCATCAGGCACGACATACGTTCGGAACATTGCTCCTTTCTGCCGGTGTTCCGATAGAAAGTATCAGTAAAATGATGGGGCATACAAATATCAAGACAACTCAGGTATATGCCAAGGTTACTGATGATAAGATCTCAGAAGATATGGACAAACTAATGGAGAAAAGAAAGAGCAGCAGTCAAACCGATAAAAAACAGACCAGTATATGAAAAGGGAACCAATAACAATCAATGAAAGTGGAAATATTATTATACAAACGATCAATCCTTCTGAAATTTGGATGAATGAGCCGGAACTGATTTCTTTCTTTAACGTAATTGCACCAACTTTCAGGGCAGCAGTCCGGACTATATATAAGAAAGGCATATTAAATCCGGGAATAGTGGAAAAACGAATCAAACAGAAAGACGGTTGTTACGAGAATTTTTATAATGTGGAAATGATTTTTGCGCTAGCCTTCCTGTTAGATACTTATCCGGCAGACCGACTGCGGAAATATCTGATAACAAAAGCTATAAAAGGAAGTACAGGTTCTTTTGTATGTATTATTGGCAAAAATCATTCTTATCTGAAATGTTAGATTTCTGTCTTAAAGAACAATAGCCGACAGCAGGCGGATAATTCCAACCTGACTGTCGGCTATTGTTATACACGCAGACTAGATGCGGTTTACTTTGTAGGCTTCCCGATAATTCTCCTGAAGCATTTTCTCAATATCACTCTCCCGGTAAAGGA
>ERZ772861.1004-NODE-1004-length-26360-cov-4.179015_pt1 | contig 26360 bp, 26 predicted proteins | sample MGYA00512135_ERZ772861 | MGnify/ENA primary metagenome ERZ772861 (study PRJEB29015, sample SAMEA2737700) | human gut metagenome | biome: human gut; feature: human-associated habitat; material: faeces | place: China | collected 2012 ...
AGTCAATGCGGGAGGACACGATGAAGGTGTTCGGGCAGGCAGACTCGGTGCTGCCGTTGTAGGAGACGTTCGGGACGCCGGCCAGCTCGCAGGCGGTCGGAGCGCCCATGGAGTCGGCGTGCTGGCTGATGAGCTTGCAGCCGCCGGCGATGAGCTTGTTGGCAGCTTCCTTCTCGAGAGCCTCATCGTACCAGGAGCCGGTGAAGGTGACTTCCATGGTCACGGACGGGCACACGGACTTGGCGCCGAGGTAGAAGGAGGTGTAGCCGGAAATGACTTCCGCGTAGGTGAAGGCACCGACATAGCCCATCTTGGCCTCGTCAGCCTTGATCTCGCCGGCGTCGATCATCTCGTTGAGCTTCATGCCGGCAGCGACACCGGCGAGGTAACGGCCTTCATAGATGGAAGCGAAAGCATTGTGGTAGTTTGCAAGGCCCTCGGTGTGAGCCTTGGTACCGGTAGCGTGGCAGAACTGAACCTCGGGGAATTCCTTTGCAGCCTGGATCATGAAGTCCTCATGGCCGAAAGAGTCGGCAAAGATGACATTGCAGCCGGCATCTGCAAGCTCGGCAGCCGCGTCGTAGCACTCCTGGCCTTCGGGAATGTTGGTGCGGAAGATGACCTGGTCATCGCTCAGGCCGAGGTTTGCGCAGGCTTCCTTGGCACCGTTCATGAAGTTAAGGTCATAGGTGGAGTTCTCGTCATGCAGGAAGATGAAGCCCAGCTTCACATCGGCAACGGGAGCCTGGGTTTCCGCTGCGGCAGTGGTCTCGCCGGCCTCAGCGGCAGCGGCGGTAGTGGCGGCGGGGGCCTCGGTCTTGGAGCCGCAGGCGGCCAGGCCTAAGACCATCACAAGGACCAATGCCAGAGAAAGGATCTTTTTCATGTTTCTTTTTTCCTCCTAAAAAATTATGTGTAAATTGCTGTCGCAATCAACAACCTCAGTTACGGAAGGTAATGGAATCGTCCGTCATGCTCTCCACGATCGCAAGAGACTCCACCCGTACTCCCTGGGCCCGGAGGGCGTCGCCGCCGCCCTGGAAGCCCTTTTCGATGGCGATGGCCGCGCCAACCGTGGTGGCCCCGGCCTGCCTGACCAGGTCCGTCAGGCCAATGAGGGCCTTGCCGTTGGCAAGAAAATCATCCACCAGCAGCACCCGGTCGTCCTTCGTCAGGTATTCGCTGCTGACCACAATGGTATAATCGGTGCCATGGGTATAGGAGTGGACCACAGAGGTATAAACCGCCCCGTCCACATTGCTGGACTTGTGCTTTTTGGCAAAGAGCATCGGCACATCCATTTCCAGAGCCACCGCCGCGGCAATGGCAATGCCGGAGGACTCAATGGTCAGCACCTTGTTGACCCCCTGGCCTTCGTAGAGCCGGGCGATCTCCTTGGCCATCCGGCCCAGGAAGGGCACATCGATCTGCTGATTGAGGAAGCTGCCGACCTTCAGGATCCCGCCGGGGAGCACCTTGCCTTCCTCCAAAATCTTCTGTTCCATCTCTTTCATTCTTCCGGTGCTCCTTTGTCATCAAAATAATAAATCCGTGAGCGAAACCCAGGCCCACGGAAAGAGGAATCGCCTTCCAATACCACAGAAATGCAGACTCAGGAACGCGATTTTTTGATCTTTACCAATGGTCACAACTTTTGGCGTTGCGGTAGAAACTTTCGGGCCATAAACCGAAATTACATCAGTTTTTTCACTTGTTGTGACCATGTTAATCCAAAATCCGTCATTTGTCAACATGCCGGAAAGGGCTTTCCCCATTTTTTCCTTTTCCTACAAAAATCCCCCCTTTTCCCGTTCATTTTTGATTCAAAAATGAGGGCTTGGTTCTCCTGCTGTGGAGCCTCCGTGATTCCTCAAATTTTTCCCAAACGGATGTGTACTTTTGTCCCGGAATATGCTATAGTAGCGGCAGAATCAGAAAGGATGGTGCATTCCCAATGAATTACAGTGAAGTGATGGCCGCTGCCCGGGGCAATATGGGCAAGTGCAAGGCCTGCCCTGTGTGCAATGGTCTGGCCTGCCGGAACACCGTGCCCGGCCCCGGTGCCAAAGGCGTAGGCGACACCGCCATTCGCAACTATGAGATGTGGCAGCGGATCCGGGTCAACATGGATACCCTCTGCCCTTACGGCGAGGCGGACACCCGCTTCACCCTCTTCGGGCGGACCTTTGCGGCCCCCCTGTTTGCCGGTCCCGTAGGCGCGGTGACCATGCACTACAGCGACCTTTATAACGACCAGACCTACAACGCCGCCCTGGTCAGCGGCTGCGCCAAGGCCGGCATTGCCGCCTTCACCGGCGACGGCCTGGACGCCAACGTCATGGTCCAGGCCACCAAGGCCATCGGCCAGGCAGGCGGCCTGGGCGTGCCCACCGTGAAGCCCTGGAACCTGGAGCTCATTCAGGAAAAAATGGCCATGGTCAAGGAGTGCGGCGCTTTTGCCGTAGCCATGGACGTTGATGCCGCCGGTCTGCCCTTCCTGCGGGGCATGACCCCCCCGGCAGGCAGCAAGACCGTAGAGCAGCTGCGCCAAATCAAAGCCATTGCCGGGCTGCCCTTTATCGTCAAGGGCGTGATGACCGTCAAGGGCGCTCTCAAATCCCTGGATGCCGGTGCCGATGCCATCCTGGTGTCCAATCACGGCGGCCGGGTGCTGGACGGCTGCCCCGCCACGGCAGAGGTCCTTCCGGAAATCGTAGAAGCCGTAGAAGGCCGGGTGCCCGTCCTGGTAGACGGCGGCATCCGCACCGGCACAGACATCTTCCGGGCCCTGGCCCTGGGTGCCCAGGCCGTGGTCATCGCCCGGCCCTACGTCTGCGCCGTCTACGGCGGCGGCGCAGAGGGTGCCGCAGCCCTGACGGAGAAGCTGAGAAACGAGCTGGCCGACACCATGCAGATGTGCGGCGTCCACAGCCTCAGCGAAATCGACCGGAGCTGCGTAAGGGTGTAAGGGTACTCTCGGAAATATATGCAAAATGACTCGTGCAAATCAGCAGGACGGCGGTGTCCTTGGTTTGTACGAGTCTTTTGTTTGGTATGCGGCTTCAATGGGCTATGATAATTTAATCGCATTCCGTAATCGGAATCAAAATGGCTTTTGCTTTGTTCGAGTCAAAATTCAGAATACTCTGCTCCAGTCCATCACCGAAAATGTCCCGCACCTCGCCCCAGCGGTCCATATCCTCATTGGGGCACTGAATGGAATCCAGGGTCATTTCCGGCAGCAACGGCAGAATTTCCAAAATATAGTTGGTCATGTCCCCATTGCTCATATCCGTTAAAACAAAGGGGAGCAAACTGTCCACCAGTTTGTTGATTTCCAGCAGACTCTTGTTCTTAACCTTTTCCAGCACCTGTGCCACCACAGCCCTCTGGCGATCCGTCCGGTTAAAGTCGTTATCCCCATAGTTTGCGTGACGGGTTCTGACATACACCTCCGCAGCCCAGCCATCCAGAAGGTTCTCACCAACTTCATAGACGCGATCATCGTAGTCTTTGAAATAGTTGTTCATGTATTTGGCTTCGTCCTCATCCAGAGTGACGGCAACTCCACCCAGTGCATTGATACAGGCATCAAAGGCATCCATGCTTACTTCGATATTATGATCCACAATAGGCCCAAAATTTTTCTCAATAGCACGGTCCATTAGATATATAGCCCCCAAATCTCCGCCATACATATAACCCAATGCATAAACCAACGTCAGTTTTGTGGCACCATAATGCAGCGATCCATTCATATCCTCTAAGCCATTCAAAGACACATAGGAGTCTCTCAAAAAAGAAGTCATCGTGATTTTCTTTGTCTCTTTATTGATTGTAACCAAAATCACGGTATCCGCATTTTTGCTTTCTTCTCCCTCTCTCGCATCCTGGCCGATCAATAGGACATTGATTACTTTTCCCGTCTTTCCGTAATCCGGTGATGTTTCTTTAGGAACAGTTGTATCCATCGGTTCCGTCTCAAAATCATCCGCATAGGATCCGGTAGGGTCTTCTGCCAGAAGCCCGGCCAGCATATCATTGGTCAGCTGATTGGGACCGTCTTGCGCCTTTTTGATCTTGCTCATTTTAGAGTAGACAAATCCGGCAGTTAATGCAACCACAAGTACGGCTAGAGTCAAAACAAATATTACCCGCTTCACCCAAATTGACCGATTGGACATCTTTTTCTCGAGGTAATGTCCACCTTTTTTCATAATCAATTTCCCCTCATAACAGATTCTTTTAAATATCAATGCTGCACATCGGTAATAGCCCAACAAAGCCCTCCATTGGTCAGCATTTCGCAACTTCTTTGGAGGACTTTGTTTAGCCATGTTCACATTATGATGTCTAATACATCATACCTATTGAGTATTAAGATTAGCGTTCACCTCCTTCTGGCGCTAAAATAACATGTCTTTTGCAGCTTTTCAATGGCCCAATCAAAACTGCAAGGAATCTTTGCAAAAATGCTGATTTCTCTACTCTTCGCAGATTTGACGTTGACCTTCAATCATGATAAAATAGGCTTACGATGTTGTGCCCCATCGTAAGCCTATTTTTATGAGGTGTCCAAATGAAAATTCTGATTTGCGATGATGAACAGACCTATCTGAACACACTTAGAATTCACATTGAGGAATATATGAAAAATCACCACATTCCCTACGCCATCACTGCGGTGGTAGACCCGCTTCGAATTGCCCAGGACGATACCGCATATGACCTTGCGTTCCTGGACATCCAGATGCCGGGAGTAGATGGCATCACATTGGCAAAGGAACTGCGGAAGCGTAACCCAAAGCTGGCCCTGTTCTTTGTAACCAATTATGACTGCTATCAGGATGATGCTATGGACCTCCGGGCGTTTCGCTTCTTCGAAAAACCCTTTAACGCCAATCGGCTGTATGCCGGCCTTGACAAAGCTATGGAATATATTGACGGGGCCTATGTGGACCTTTTCCTTTCCGAAAATAATGCCATTCAGAGAGTGATTGCGGATGATATTCTCTATGTGACTCGAGACGGCAGACGGGCAAGTGTTGTTACTCCGGAAAAGACATATTCCACTGCCGACAAATTTGATGACCTGTGCGAAAAGCTCCCCCAGCTGTTCTTCTACCCCGTTCATAAATCCTTTTTCGTCAACCTCCACCATATAGATCGCTACACTTATGCAGAACTGCTCCTCACCGATGGAACTCAAATTCCGATTGCCCCCAGGAGACAATCCGCATTTCATAAATTCTGGTTTGAGTATTTACGGAGGAAATGATATGCTGAATCCTCTCTTTTCCCTATGTGTCTACCTTATAGAAATGCTTATTTCATATATTTTTTATGCTTCCCTACTTGAACACAAATTCACAACCATAAAAACGCTTCTAATTGGCGTTGGATTCTTCACTTTGGGCTCTACCGTAAATATTTTATTACGGAATAACGGAGCAATCAACACACTTACAACCTGGTTGATAAATGTATGCTTTGCGTACTTCTGCTTTGATGCTTCATTAACCAAAAGTATGTTTTATGCTGCAATCCTCGGAATTGTCAATGTCGCTCTCGAAGTATCTGTTGTTACAATAAGCTCATTCGTGGTTGGGGGCAGTTTCCTTAGCTATAACGATAATTTTCTGCTTCTTGTTTTCCAGACAATTACAATTAAAACACTATATTTTCTAATCACATTACTCTTAATCAAAGCGCTGCGTCCCGGAGATGATCGTGGTACTGTTCCGTTGGACTTTCTTGTGTATCCGGTAGCTACGACTGCCTGCCAGACAATTTTCTGGCACATATGTTCACAGCCAACCACCAGCAGGAATGTTCAGATTCTTCTATCCGTCTCAAGCGCTTGCCTTTTCATTTCGACCATTTTCCTGTTTCTTGCATATTCACACCAAGTAAAGAAGGAGTGTCAAACGATACAGATTCAAAGTGAATTAAGCAAATTGCAAACAGAGCAGTCCTACTATCAAATCCTGGATCAGCAAAATCAGGAATTGATGATCTATGCCCACGATGCCAAAAAGCACCTTGCAGCCATTCAAGCCCTGAATGAAGACCCGGCAATTGGCAGCTATGTAACGAAACTGTCCGAACAGCTAAAGGACTACTCCAAAAGCCGCAGCAGCGGCAACAAACTTTTGGATGTTATGCTGCACAAGTATGATATTGACTGCAAAATGCGTGGGATTACCTTTGAATACGACGTCAAGGTTTGCAATCTTTCTCAATTGGAGGATATTGATCTGGTTGCCATCCTTGGTAACCTGCTGGACAATGCCGTCACCGCTTCGGAGAAGTCTATTGAAAAATCCATTTCTCTGACCACTGTATACCGCAACCGTTACAGCGTCATCATCGTCAGCAATAGCTGCGATACGCCCCCCAAACAATCTGGACACCACCTGATCTCCACAAAATCCGGAGCCGCTTTCCACGGCTTTGGCATGAAAAGCGTTGCCAAGTCCATTAAAAAATATGACGGCGATTATGAGTGGGAATATGATGGGGAAAAACGATTATTTACGTTTACTGTGATGTTAGGCTCCATGTCCCAGTGTTCCAATCGAGTACCTCCAAATGGTTTTAAGGCGGGCAGCTGATCGCCGCCCGCCTCAAAGAAAGGATCCCGTTTACAGCATTGCCTTCATATCCGCTTCCACAGTCGTGGTCGGCCCGATGCCATAGGTTTCCGCCAGCAGCTGCACAACATTCCGGGATAGGAATGCCGGAAGCGTGGGGCCAAGACGGATGTTTTGAATGCCCAGGTGCAGCAGGGTCAGAAGGATGCACACCGCCTTCTGCTCATACCAGGACAGAACCATGCTCAAGGGCAGATCGTTGACGCCGCAGCCGAAGGCCTCTGCCAGAGCCACTGCCACGGTGATGGCGGAGTAGGCATCGTTGCACTGGCCCATATCCAGGATTCTGGGCAGAGGGCCTACGGTCCCCAGGTCCAGGTCGTTGAACCGGTACTTGCCGCAGGCCAGGGTCAGCACGATGGTATCCTTGGGGGTGGCCTTTACGAACTCCGTAAAGTAGTCCCGCCCCTTCCGGGCGCCGTCGCAGCCGCCCACCAGGAAGATGTGCTTTAAATCGCCGGACTTGACCGCGTCGATGACCACCTGGGCGTTATCCAATACTGCCTTCCGAGCAAAGCCAGTCATAACGGTATGGCCGCCGTTGATGCCGGTAAAGGCCATGTCCTCCTGGTAGCCGCCCAGCTCCAGGGCCTTTTCGATGAGGGGCGTAAAGTCCCGATCCGGGCCGATGTGGTGAGTGCCGGGGAAACGCACCGCTTCCATCGTAAACACCCGGTCCAGATAGCTCTTTGCCGGGGGCATCAGGCAATTGGTGGTGAAAAGGATGGGGGCCGGAATTCCCTCCAGCTCCTTGCGCTGGTTCTGCCAGGCGGTGCCGAAGTTGCCCCTAAGATGGGGATATTTTTTCAGCTCCGGATAGGCGTTGGCGGGCAGCATTTCTCCATGAGTGTAGACACTTACCCCCTTCCCTGCCGTCTGCTCCAAAAGGCACTTGAGGTCGTATAGGTCATGGCCGCTGACCACAATGAAGGGGCCCTTTTCCACCGTCAGGGAAACGGTGGTGGGCTCCGGATGACCGAAGGTTTCCGTATTGGCCTTATCCAGAAGCGCCATAGCGGACAGGTTCACTTCGCCCACCTTCAGAGCCATGGTCAGCAGGTCCTCCATAGGTGCCTCTTCTCCAAGCATCGCAAGGGCCTGGTAGAAGAAGCGGTCCACGGTCTCTTCCCGGTAGCCCAGGACGGATGCGTGATAGGCATAGGCCGCCATGCCCCGGATGCCGAAGAGGATCAGGGACTTGAGGGACCGAATGTCCTCCTGGGCGTTCCACAGGGTTTTCATATCATAGTCATCATTGTGGCCGCAGGGAGAGGCGCACAGGGCGCAGTCCGGAACGATCCGGTTTTTCTCCGCTCTGACCTCCCGGATCAGAGCCTCGATGGTGTCATCTTCAAAGTTTACATTGGTGACGCAGGTAAACAGAGCCTTTTGCACCAGGACATGGGTGTCCTGAGTCAGCAGGTCCATATTATTTTCCGCCGCCCGGGCCAGGCCCACCAGAGCGCCGGTCAGTTCGTCCTGCAGTGCTGCCGTTTTGGCGGTCTTTCCGCAGGCACCGGCGGAACCGGTGCAGCCGGTACAGTTGGCGGTTTGCTCACACTGGAAGCAAAACATATTGTTCATAGGGTTTCTCCTTAAAATCACTTGATTTTTCCGTCGGTAGTAACGGTGACTACCTGCACCGGGATGTTCTTTCCGGAATTGGCGACGGCGGTTTTTACTGCCCGTTCCAGGCCGCCGCAGCAGGGGACCTCCATTCGCAGGACTGTGACGGAGCGGATGCTGTTGGCTCCGAAAATCTGGGTCAGTTTCTCGGAATAGTCCACCGCGTCCAGCTTGGGGCAGCCCACCAGCAGGATCTTTCCCCGCAGGAAGTCCCGGTGGAAGTCCCCATAGGCGTAGGCGGTGCAGTCTGCCGCCACCAGCACATCGCTATCCCGGAACCAGGGAGCGGTGACCGGCACCAGCTTGATCTGCACCGGCCACTGCCGCAGCTGGCTGGGGCAATGGCCCTCGGTGGGGGCTTCCGGGGTCCTTCCCTGGAGGCGGGTACCGGGGCAGCCCATATGGGCCCCGGCCTTTTCCGCCTTGGCCCTCAGCACGGCGGCTTCATCGTAGGCCGGGGCCTCCCGCTCTACAAAGGTAATGGCCCCGGTGGGGCAGCCGGGAAGACAGTCCCCGAAACCGTCGCAAAAGTTTTCTCTTGCCAGATAGGCCTTACCGCCAATCATAGCAATGGCCCCCTCGTGGCAGGCCGTGACGCACAGGCCGCAGCCGTTGCATTTTTGCTGATCGATTTGAATCATTCTGCGGATCATATTTGTTTCCTCCGTTTGGTTTTGTTTTGTGGCCTCATTATAGAACGAAAACATCCCAGAGAACGTTGCTCGTGCAACAAAATTCTCTGGGATATTTTTCTTACACCTTTTGCAGCTTTTTCTTCCAGTACTTGTGGAACACCAGGATCTCCGCCAGCAGGCCCACAGGGATCGCTGCCATCACATCGATGAAGGAGTGCTGCTTGACCGCCATGGTGGAGAAGCTGATCAAGACCGCGGCGAAGGCCACAAAGGCCTTCCAGCCGGGGCTTGCCTTTTTCTCCTTCAGCCAGCAGGAGGCAATGCCGATGGAGTAGGCCACATGGAGGCTGGGGCAGACCCCGGTAGGCGTGTCGAAGGCATAGATAAAGGCCGCCACATGAGTGAAGAGATTGTTCCGCTCAAAGCTTACAGGCCGCAGGTCCTGGTAGCTGGGGTAGAGGATATACACCACCATAGCCACAGCTTGGGTGATCATGATGAAGATCTGGAAATTCCTGAAGTTCTCTACATCGTACAGGAGAAAATACACCAGAGTGACTGCAGTCAGCAGGAACCAGAAGCAGTAAGGGATAAAAAAGAACTCGTTGAAGGGGATCCAATCGTCTACAGCGCAGTGCATCAGGTGACATTTTTCCACAGGAATGAGGTTTTCTGTAAGGAAATAGAGAAGAAAATACACCAGCCAGCCCCCAAGGAGCTTCAGGTGGGAGAATTGGGGGTCATTCAGCTTGGAAAACCGGAAGTCCCGGTAATCAACCATTGGTTTCGTCATGAAGGATTGCCTCCGTAGAAAGATTGGTGCGGTAGTCCTTTTTGGGGATGTTGGGATAGGGCACCACGATATGCTCCGGCTGGCTGACGGCGATGGCCGTAATGGATTCCATCAGCTCCCGGCAGATGCGCGCCCGCTCTTCGGCAATGGGCCTGGTGCTGTCATAGCGAATGGGCTTTCCAAAGAAGGCCTTGCGGAGCTTGGGGGCTAAGTACATGGGCACGAAGCAGACCTCTTTGCCGGTCTTCTTGTAATAGAGCTTGGCCACATCGATGAAGTTTTCCTGGAATGCGCAGAGAATCTGGTTGTAGCCCTTTTTGCACTCCGGGAAGATGATAATGTGGCTGCCCTCACTCAGCTTCCGGATGGTGGTGCGGAAGGTAGAGATGACCCGGGTGTCGTGGTATACGGCGATGGTATCGCCGCAGCGCATGACGGCGGAAATCGGGAGGGCGATGATGTAGGACACCAGTCGGAACAAAGGATGCAGGAAGGCCGGCTTTTCGTCCCAGAAATCGTGATAGGTATAATCCGGCACCTCTTTGGCGCTCATCATCTGCCCGGCACACCAGATAGACCGTTTTCCCGGGAAATAGAGCTCACTGAAGATGGGACCATTGGCCTGGGAGTGGTTGCCCACCACAATGGCAGGCTCCTCCGGCAGATTCTCCAGCCCCTCGATGGTATACCGGGGGTAGAATATCCATACCAGCCGCCACACGATTTTATAAAAAAAACGTTCTGCCCATTGTTTCACAGCCGCTTCCTCCTCTTTCTTCCCATTTTCGGTGCCATTTTAGCGTGAGAAGCTAAACTGTGAATAAACTGAAGAAATTTTGTCCCATTTGTTGACGGTCCCCCAGCAAATGGGGTATAATGACAACAGTTTCGTTTCGGTTTAGAATCATACCATATGCTTGGCACAAAAGCAAGCTAAATCATGGAGGAACACACCATGTTTCATATTTTGGTCATAGATGACGACAAAAACACCCGGCGGCTTATGCGGGCCGTGCTGGAGGGCGACGGCTATACCGTCACCACCGCCTGCGACGGGGAAGAGGCCCTGTCCGTCATGGACCGGGAGCACATCGACCTGGCCGTACTGGACATCATGATGCCCCGGATGGACGGATACGAGTTCACCAAGACCCTGCGCTCCGCCAACAATGAGCTGCCCATTCTGATGGTATCCGCCAAGCAGCTCTCCGAGGACCGAAAAAAAGGCTTCCTGGTAGGCACCGACGACTACATGACCAAGCCCGTGGACACCGACGAAATGCTGCTGCGGATCAAGGCCCTGCTTCGCCGGGCAAAAATCGTCAGCGAGCGGAAAATCGTGGTGGGGGATGTGGTGCTGGACTACGACTCTCTCACCGTCTCCCGGGGAAGCGAGCACCAGGAGCTGCCCCAAAAGGAATTTCTCCTGCTCTACAAGCTCCTGTCCTATCCCGGCAAGATCTTCACCCGCATCCAGCTCATGGATGAGATCTGGGGCATGGACTCCGATACGGGCTGGGAGACCGTCACCGTCCACATCGGACGGCTACGCAAACGCTTTGAGTCCTGGCCGGAGTTCGAGATCATCTCCGTCCGGGGTCTGGGCTACAAGGCGGTGAAGAAGGTATGAAGCAGAAAAACAAGGGCCGCATGACCCTGACCCTGCTGCTGTCCGCCAGCGTATTTGTGGTGACTCTGGTCACCCTGCTGATCATCGGTCTGGTGCTGCTGGTAATCGAGCATATGGGATTGCTGGCCCAGTGGATGAAGAACGCCAGCATTCTGAGCTTTTTCGCCATCATCGCTGCCAGCAGTCTGGCCGGCGGCACCCTGCTCGCCCTGCTGCTGGGCACCTTTCCTCTGCGGTCTATCAACCAGATGACAGCAGGTCTCCACTCCCTGGCCTCCGGAGACTATAAGGCCCGGATCCTGCCGGGAAAGATTTTAAGCTCCATCCCCCCGGTCCGGGACATGATCGACAGCTTCAATACCACCGCCGCTGAGCTGGAGGGTACCGAGGTCCTCCGCTCCGACTTTATCAACAACTTCTCTCACGAGTTCAAGACCCCCATCGTCTCCATTGCCGGGTTTGCCAGCCTCTTAAAGCAGGGCAACCTGGACCCCAAGGAGCAGGCAGAGTACCTGGACATTATCGAAAGCGAAAGCAAACGCCTGAGCCTGATGGCCACCAATGTGCTGAACCTGACCAAGGTGGAAAACCAGGCCATTCTGACGGATGTGGCCACCTTCAATGTATCCGAGCAGCTGCGGACCTGTGTGCTGCTGCTGGAGCGGAAATGGGAAACAAAGGGTCTGGATATGAACCTGGAGCTGGAGGAGCACACCATCACCGGCAGCCCGGAGCTGCTGAAGCAGGTCTGGGTGAACCTTTTAGACAATGCCATCAAGTTCTCTCCCGAGGGTCAGACCGTAGAAATCTCCGCCAAGGAGGAAGGGTCCACTCTGGCCGTGTCGATCAGCAACACCGGCTCCTACATCCCCCAAGAGCAGCAGACCGCCGTCTTCCGCAAATTCTACCAGGCGGACCGCTCCCACAACACCGAGGGCAACGGCATCGGCCTGGCCGTGGTCAAGCGGGTGGTAGAGCTCCACGGCGGCTCCATCCAGCTGGAAAGCAACCCGGCATTTACAAAGTTCACTGTGATTTTACCGAAAAACAAGTAATTTTGTGGCTCTTTCCGGTTGGAAAGAGCCGTTTTTTTGTGAATAATGGCCGATTTGGGCATTATTATCAGAACAAGCCTCTTCTCCCCTCCATTTTTCTCCATGGGAATTTGAGGAGAGATGCTTCTATCGGTTGAAATTTACCGAAAAAGGTGATACCATATTCCCGCATGAAATTCTAGAAACAGAAGAAGGAGATTCTATGCAGAAAAAGAAGCTTTCCAATGGCGCTATCAAATTTCTGGTCGCCTATCTGGTCGCGCTGGCCATGATCCTGGGCATTCGCCTGATTCCCGCCTCCGCTTCCACCGAAGCCCCCGCCGCGGGCGCTTATACCCCCGGCACCTACTTCGCCACCGGCACCGGCTTTGGCGGCAATGTCACCGCCATCTTAACCATCGGCCCCAGCGGTAGCATTGACGAAGTGGAGCTGAATGGTCCCGATGAGACCCCCGCCCTGGGCGGTCAGGCTCTGCCCACCCTGCGGGAGCAGGTGCTCTCTGCCCAGAGTGCCGAGATCGACGGTGTCTCCGGCGCGTCTCTGACCTCCAATGCCGTGAAGGACGCCGTGTCCCAGGCTCTGGCACAGGCCTCCGGCTCCGGTACGCCTGCGGTCAGCGCCCCTGCAGAAGGCAGCCTTTTTGTCCCCGGTACGTACACCAAGTCCGCCAAAGGCTTCGGCGGCGACTGCACGGTTGCCCTGACGGTCTCCGACAATGAGATCACCGATGTGCAGATCGATGGCAGCAATGAGACAGAGAATATCGGTTCCTTTGCTGTCACTCTGCTGCAGCAGTCCATTCTGGAGAACCAGACCACCAATGTGGACGCCATCAGCGGCGCCACAGTCACCAGCAACGCCATTTTAAACGCCGCACGGCAGGCCCTCACCGAGGCTGGTGCAGATCTGAACGCCTTGCCCGTTGCCCATACCGAAGAGATCCCCACCTCTGACAAGAAGACGGAAACTCAGGATGTGGATGTTGTTGTGGTCGGCGCTGGCGGAGCTGGTATGACTGCCGCCATCAACGCCAAGCAGGCAGGCAAGAACGTGGTGATCGTGGAGAAGATGCCTTACGTCGGCGGCAACTCCACAAAGGCCACCGGCGGCATGAACGCCGCCGCAACCAAATACCAGCAGGAAATTGAGTTCACCAACGAAAAGGGTGTAGAAAACACCCTGGCCACCGCAAAAGAGAAGTGGGCCGACAACGAGACCATTACCGCTCTGGCCGCTACTGTCCAGCAGCAGTGGGATGCCTACCAGGCCGATCCCCAGGGATACTTCGATACTCCCGAGCTGATGGCTCTGGACACCATGATCGGCGGCAAAGGCATCAACGATCCCGCCCTGGTGAAGACACTCACCGAGAATTCCTCCAACGGTATCGACTGGCTGGATTCCATTGGTGCCCCCCTGCCGAAGCTGGCTTTCTCCGGCGGTGCTTCCGTATCCCGGATCCACTCTCCGGCGGACGGCAATGGTGTAGGCGCTTACCTGGTCACTTCCTTCCTGAATGTGCTGGACCAGATGGACATCCCCGTAATGTACAACACCAAGGCCACCGCTCTGAATGTAACGGACGGTGCAGTTACCGGCATCACCGCCGAATCCGCCGACACGGTGTATACGATCAACGCCAAGTCCGTAGTGCTGGCCACCGGCGGCTTCGGTGCCAATATGGACATGATCGTTGAGTATAAGCCCAGTCTGGCCGGTTCCGTCACCACCAACGCCCCCGGCGCTACCGGAGATGGTCTGGTAATGGCCACCGCGGTTGGTGCTGCCACCCGGGACCTGGATCAGATCCAGCTGCATCCTACCGTTGAGCAGGGCACTTCCATGCTGATTACAGAGGGTGTCCGGGGTGACGGCGCGATTCTGGTGAATCAAAGCGGTGTGCGGTTCGTCAACGAAATGCTGACCCGAGACCAGGTTTCCGCCGCCGAGTTGGAGCAGGAAGGCAGCTATGCCTACGTCATTTTCGATCAGCGGCTCCGGGAAGGTCTGAAGGCATCCGAAAAGTACATCAAGACCGGCATTGTGGTAGAGGGCTCCTCCATTGAAGATCTGGCTGAAAAGCTGAGCATGGATCCTGCCGTCCTGGGTAAGACCCTGGAGGACTGGAACGGCTATGTAGCCGCCCAAAACGACCCCGATTTTGGCCGGGCCACCGCTATGGATCATGACCTGAGCCAGGCCCCCTACTATGCCATCAAAATTGCCCCGGGCATTCATCACACCATGGGCGGCCTGGTCATTAACACCGACACCCAGGTGCTGAACGAGCAGGGCGAAGCCATCCCCAACCTGTACGCAGCCGGTGAGGTCACCGGAGGCGTACACGGCGGCAACCGTCTGGGCGGCAATGCGGTTTCCGACATCGTCGTCTTCGGCAAGATCGCCGGCATCAACGCAGCTGCCAACTGCGGCTAAAAAAATGTTTCCACCGGTTTCCCAAAAAGGAAACCGGTGGTTTTTTGCCTCATTTTTCCTTCTTCGGAAGGAGCTTTTCCGCTGCGACACACAGGGCCACCGTCAAAACCATGTCCGGCAGGGTGTAGCCCACGGGGGTATCCACAGACATAAGCAGCCGGTAGGCTATGAAGCCGATAAGCCAGATCACCAGATTCCGGGTATCGAAGGACACCTGGAACCGGTCCCGCTTCAGCAGGAAGTGGTCCGCGATCTGTACGGCGATCATGGGGGCAAAGACAGAACCGATCAGATACAAAAAGCCCGTAATGTCATCCATGGGAAAGCACATAGCCGCCGCGGTGCCGATGACCGTGGCCCCGATGGCAACCTTCTTGCCGTCGATCTTCCCGGAGAGGGATTCGGCGGAGATCCCGGCGGACCAGGCATCCAGGAAGGTAGTGGTCACCGTGGACAGGACCAGGATCGCCAGCGCCGCAATACCCAGGCCCGCCTTGACCATAATGGCGGCAATGTCCCCTTCTCCCGTCAGCATGGCGGCACCCATGCCGATGACGTACATCCAGCAGGACACCAGACTGTAGACCACCACGCTGACCACGCTGGCCTGGGTGGGCTTCTCCGCCTCCCGGGTGTAGTCGCTGATGAGGGGCAGCCAGGACAGGGGCATGGCCACTGCCAGCTCCACCGCCGCGCCGAAGGTCATGGCTTCTCCCGCCGGGGTCAAGGTGCCGCCGGAGAAGAAGATCACCTTACACAGCACCAACGTCAGGCAGAAGAGCAGGGCCATGGTCACCTGATTCAGGATGCCCAGGTCCCGGATGCCTACGACGATCCACAGCAGGATCAGAGCGCCGATGACCAAGCACCAGATCCAGGAGCCTGCCGGGAAAATGCCCCCAACGGCCAGAGCCCCGTCATAGATCATAATGGCGGTCCAGCCCACCAGCTGAAGGATGTTCAGCAGGGCAAACAGCAGGCCGCCCCTTTGGCCGAAGCTCATTTTTACGGTCTCCATGGCGCTGCGTCCGGTGTGGCCGCCAATGAGGCCCGCCAGCAGCATCATGGCCCCGCCGATCAGGTGACCCAGGAAAATGGCCAGCAGGCCCCGTCCAACGCCTAAGGAAGCGAAGGCCGTGCCCGTTAGGATCTCTGCCAGGGAGACACCGGCCCCAAACCAGATGAGGCCGTTCTGGAAGGTGGATGTCTTTCTCATTTCACAAACTCCCCTTCCAGATTGAACATATGGTCCATAGGTCCGGAGCCCTGCCCCAGGTCCAGCATGGCGGCCAGCGCCCCGGAAATATAGGCCTTGGCCCGCTCCACCGCCTGGGGAAGATCGTAGCCCTTGGCAAGGTTTGCCGCAATGGCGCTGGACAGAGTACAGCCGGTACCGTGGGTATTGGGGTTCTGGATGCGCTTTCCGTGGAACCAATGCCTCTCCCCGTCCTGATACAGCAGATCGTCGGCATCGTTTACCTGATGGCCCCCTTTGCACAGGACCCGGCAGCCGTATTTCTCACTGATGAGCTTTGCGGCGGTCTCCATGTCCTGGGCGCTGTGAATGGACATTCCGGAGAGGATCTCCGCCTCAGGGATATTGGGGGTCACCACCTCCGCCAGAGGCAGCAGCTCCCGGGTCAGGGCCTCCACGGCATCGGGCTTCAGGAGCCGGGCCCCGGAGGTGGCCACCATCACCGGATCCACCACAATGTGCTTGGGACGGTACTGCCCCAGCTTCCGGGCGATGGTCTCGATCAGCTCGGCAGAGGAAACCATACCGATCTTCACCGCGTCCGGGAAAATGTCCGTAAATACGGCTTCCAGCTGCTCCTCCAGAAAATGGGGGGTGGACTCCAGAATGTCTGTGACGCCGAGGGTATTCTGGGCAGTCAGGGCGGTGACGGCGCACAGGGCGTAGACCCCGTTGGCCGTCATGGTCTTGATATCTGCCTGGATCCCGGCGCCTCCGCAGGAATCACTTCCCGCAATGGTCAATGCTGTTTTCATATTGATAGCTCCCTTCTTGTTTGACAGCAAGGTTTTTTTAAGCGGCCCAAGGTGGTGCCCCCGGTGGACCGCTGGTGTTATGAAATTTCTACTTCTGATAGGCTCTTGACGTATTGCCCCGCCTCTTGCTTCAAGGTCTGCTGGTCCGGCTCTCCTATGGGATCGAATACGCCCACGGTGGGGAATCCGGCGGCTTTGGCTGTCTGTAAGGCGTAGAGAGAGTCCTCCAGGACCAGGGTCTCCTCCGGCTTTGCCCCCAAAGTCTCGGCGGCCAAAAGATAGATGTCCGGCCGATGCTTGCTGGTGCCCAGCTCGCCGGTGGTGAAAATCTTCTGAAAATATCCCAGCAGACCCAGCCGGTCCAGCGCCGCCGTCACATGGGGGCTGGAGGTTGCGGCCGCCAGGGGGATGCCCTGGGCTTTCAGGCAGGACAGCAGCTTCTCTGCCCCAGGCTTGGCCGGTACCTCTTCAAAATAATAGTGCTCCAGCAGGGTCTTCAAGCCTTCCAGGATCCCTTCCGGGGATTCCGGCAGGGCATAGTGGTCCTTCATGTACCGGGCTCCCTGCTCCATGCTCATGGGAAAAAGGGTTTTCCCCAGGCCTTCCTCCGGGGTAATGCCTTTGGCTCTCAGATACCGGGCCCCAAGGTCTTCCCAGATAGAGAGAGAATCCAGGAGCACTCCGTCCAGGTCGAAAATTGCAGCCCGGATCATGCTTCCACCGTGGCCCGGATGGCTTCCTTCAGCTCTCTTGCGGCCCCTTCAATGTCTCCGGCCCCATAGATGGCGCTGATGACCGCCACGCCGCAGATGCCGCTGCCCCTGAGCTTCTCCACATTGGCTTTGGAGATGCCGCCAATGGCTACCACAGGAATGCGGACTGCCTGACAGATCGCCTTCAGGGTCTCAAAGGGCACCTCCACGGCATCATCCTTGGAGCCGGTGGGAAATACCGCCCCTACCCCCAGGTAGTCCGCTCCATGGGCCTGGGCAAGCAGCGCCTGCTCCACGGTCTGGGCGGAAACGCCGATGATCTTGTCCGGACCCAGCTTCTTGCGGACATCCAGTGCCTCCATGTCGCTCTGGCCCACGTGGACTCCATCGGCGTTCATGGCCAGGGCGATGTCCACATTGTCATTGACCAGGAAAGGGATGCGGCGCTGCTGACACAGAGCCTGGAGCTCTTTTGCCTCCTCCAGGAAGGTCCCTTCTTCCAGCTGCTTTTCCCGGAGCTGGACCATGGTCACGCCCCCGTCCAGACTCTCCTCCACCACCTGCCGGAGGCTCCGGCCCTTCAGCCAGTGCCGGTCCGTTACGGCATACAGGAGCAAATCCTTTTTATCGCAGTTCATACTTTGCGCCCTCTTCCAGGGTTTTGCCCTCCATGTTGTAGATGGCATCGATGATCCGGTTCCGGTAGGTGGCGTTTCCCTCTCCGCTCTGCATGGCCTTCCAGCCGATCTCTCCCGCCAGACCCATGGCGCAGACGGCAGCGGCGGCAGCCTCCAGGTGATTGCCGGGGTTTGCCGCCAGGAAAGCGGTCATCATGCCGGAGAGCTGGCAGCCGGTACCGGTGATGCGGCCCATTTCCGGTCTGCCGTTGCGGATGACATAGCACTTCTCCCCGTCGCTGACCAGATCAATGGCTCCGGTGACGGCTGCAATGGTCCGGGCCTTCTTGGCAAAATCCTTCACAAAGGCCACAGCGGCATCCAGATTCTCTTCCCGGACAGCGTCGGCCACATCCGCATCCACGCCTTTGGTGGTTCCGCTGCCCAGGGCCAGGGTCTTGATCTCGGAGATGTTGCCCCGGAGCACCGTAAAAGGCAGCTCCTTCATAAGCTCCAACGCCGTGTCGGTCCGAAGCTTCGATGCCCCGGCCCCCACCGGGTCCAGCAGCAGCACATGCTTCAATTCCGCCGCCTTTTTTCCGGCCCGGAACATGGCCTGGATGCTCCGCTGATTCAGGGTGCCGATGTTGATGTTCAGGCCGCCGCAGATGGAGGTGATGTCCTCCACATCCTCCGGCTCGTCGGACATGATCGGGCTGCCGCCGCAGGCCAGCAGAATATTGGCCACGTCGTTCACGGTTACATAGTTGGTGATGTTGTGCACCAGAGGCACAGCCTCCCGGACTTGGTCCAAGCAGGTTCTCAGCATAAAAAATAGCTCCTTTCAAGTAAAACCCGGATACGCCAGCTCAGACATATCCAAATTCCACCTCAAAGGAGCACAATTCGGCCATATATCCCTACGTTGGCATTACCCAAATCAGGTTTGCGGGTCAGGGCGACGCAGCCCACTCTCAGCCTGCTTTGCGCAAGCTCCCCGGTTGTCGGTGCCATCATAGCACATGGAACGCAATTTTGCAAGACGCAAAAAGGGGCCGGACAAAGCCGGTCCCCCTTTTTATGTTCAGAATCATCCCGGATACTTGGGGCTCTCTCCCCAGGCATTGGCGTGGGGCTCACTGTCCTTGCAGAAGTAATACAGCAGGATGATCTGCCCCGCCACGGGAAGCAGGTTCCACAGGTAATAGACCCAGCTCTTGCCGATGTCGTGAAGCCGCCGAATGGAAAGGGCCAGGCCGGGCAGGAAGGTGGCCAGGGACCAGAAGCTGGTGAGCATGCTGTCCCGCAGCACCAGATTCACCAGCCCAGAGCAGACCCACAGGGCCAGCTGGGCTCCCCAGAACTCACTGCGGCGGGAGCGGCCCTCAAAATCCACATAGCGGGTAAAGAACAGCCGGACCGCCTCTCCCAATGTCACCGGGGGCAGCTCAGTGGTGCCGTGGGAATGGTCACAGGGGGCATTGACCTTGCTTTCGCTGCGCTCAACCTTTGCGCCGCAGGAGCGGCAGTATTTTTCGTTGTCATTCAGCAGATTGCCGCACTTGGGACAGAACATAGGCGTTTCTCCTTACTTTTCAGTGCCGTCGGCGTTGAAGAGGGGCAGGGGCTCCAGGTAGATGATGTCCTTCCGGTCCTTGGCATCGCCCTCAGCCAGGATGGCCATCCGGCCGCAGATAATGCCGCCAGCCTTCTCTACCAGGGCTTCCAGAGCCTTCAGGCTCTCGCCGGTGGAGATCACATCGTCCAGAATGAGAACCCGCTTGCCTTTGATGAGCTTGGCATCCTGGCCGTCCAGGTACAGGTGCTGCTCCTTGTCGGTGGTGATGGAGCGGACGGCCACACCGAAGGTATCCCGCATGTACAGCTTCGGTCCCTTCCGAGCCACAAAATACTTTTTGTCACCGGCCTGACGGGCCATCTCGTGGGCCAGAGGGATGCCCTTGGCCTCAGCGGTGATGATGTAGTCATACTCCGGTGCCTTTTTCAGCAGCTCCCGGGCACAGGCCACGGTCAGCTCCTGATCGCCAAAAATGATAAAGCCGGCAATGGATAGATTGTCATTCACCGGACAGATGGGCAGATCCCGCTCCAGCCCGGCAACACGCATACGATAGTACATGGAAGATACACTCCTTGTCTATAATAGATAACATGATTATACCGATTTCCACAGAAAAGGTCAATAGGGTAAAGAAAAAAGCCCTCCTGTGCCGGAAGGCTTTTTTCGCCTTCCCCTACGGGGAAGGTGGCTCGGCGAAGCCGAGACGGATGAGGGGAAGCCAGGTTCAATTTCGGAGCAGGCCAACCAAAACATAGCCGACACCGTCCCTCATCCGCCGCCGGGGCGGTCCTCCTTCCCCGGGGGGAAGGCAGGGAATTTAGCGCTTCAGCTCTTCCGGCATAACGCCACGGTTGGAGATGGTCTTGGGGGTGATCTCTCCGGCGTCGGTCAGAGCGATCTTGGTGAGGATCGGTCCAACCAGCTCGTAGATCAGAACAGAGAACAGGACGATGTTGCGGATGATGGCACCCTCGGCGCCAAAGTCCGCAGCCACAGTGGCAGACATACCCAGGGCCACACCGGCCTGAGGGAGCAGCGTGATGCCCAGATACTTGCAGACCTGATGCGGGCACTTCATGAACCGGGAACTCACGCTGGCACCGGTGATCTTGCCGGCGGAACGCATCAGGATATACACCAGGCCAATGCCCACAACGGCGGCACTGGCAAAGACCCGCAGGTCCAGCTCCGCGCCGGAAAGGACAAAGAAGAGGACATACACGGGGCCGGTCCAGCGGTCTACCCGGTACATGATCTCCTCGGAGAAGTCGCACAGGTTGCAGAAGATGGTGCCGCACATCATGCACACCAGCAGCGGAGAAAATCCGATGGACACACCGTTGGAGAAGTCCAGTTCCACCTTAGAGAAGGCAGTGCACAGGAAGACAAAGGCCACAGCCAGACTCAGACGCTTGGACCGGGAGTTGAAGAACTTCTCCACCACACTGAATACCCAGCCCAAAGCCGCGCCCAGGGCCAGAGAGGCCAGGATCTCAATGGTGGGATTGACGAGCAGAGACACCATATTCACGGTGCCGGAGATCAACGCCTTGGCAATACCGGAGGACACGGCAAAGACAATGAGGCCAACGGCATCGTCCAGGGCAACAATCGGAAGCAGGATGTCCGTCAGGGGCCCCTTCGCCTTATACTGATTGATGACCATAACGGTAGCGGCGGGGGCGGTTGCGGTGGCAATGGCGCCCAGCATGATGCAGGTGGAAACCGGCAGAGTATCCCCCAGGAACAGGTGGAGAAGCAGCAGGCCCAGGTCCACAAAAATCGTGGCGGCCAAAGCCTGGAAGATGGCAACCACCGTGGCCTGTTTACCGATGTGCTTCAGCTGCTCCATCCGGAACTCAGGTCCGATGGAGAAGGCGATGAATCCCAGGGAAATATCACTGATGAGTCCCAGCTTATCCACAAACTCATAGGAGGGCAGACCCAGATGGGGAATGCCCAGAGCACCCAGGCCCAAAGGCCCGATCAGCAGGCCCGCTACCAGATAGCTGGTGACGTCAGGCAGGTTGAACCGGGAGGTCAGGCGGGACAAAAACAGCCCAGCAAACATAGCCAGACCAATGGCGAGCAAGTATTCCATATAGAATGCCTCTTTTCATAATTTCTTCGTTTAGAACGCAGTTATTATATCATCCCTTGATTGGGATGCAAGAGCCTGTATTTCACAAGAATTCAGCGTTTTCGACAATCGCAATTGTCTATTTTTATAGAAAATGACGAATTGTTATTTTTCTGTCTGCATCATGACGCTTTTCTCCTTTTCTCTTGAAATGTGCCCCAGGGCTGATTATAATATAGGTAGATTTTTTGCCAGACTGGGAGGTATCCTATGGAAACATTCAATTTTTCAAACTGGTTCTCCGGAGCCGGTACCTTTGTTTTAAACCGCACCCTTTCCGCCGCGGCCACTCTGGCCATCGGGCTGCTGATCATCCGGCTGGTGCTTCGGCTGGAGCGAACCGCTCTGGAAAAGACCCATTTGGAAAAGGCGGCCCACAGCCTTGTCTACTCCCTGACCAAAGTGGGGCTCTATCTGCTGCTGGGGTTGAGCATCGCCGACTGTTTGGGCATAGATGTAACCGGCGTGGTGGCTCTGGCCAGCGTGCTGACCCTGTCCATTTCCCTGTCTTTGCAGAATATGCTCACCAATGTCTTCGGCGGCTTCGCCCTGCTGACCACCCACCCCTTTCACTCCGGAGACTACGTGGACATCGGGGACCTGAGCGGCACCGTTGCCTCCATCGACATGACCTATACCCGGCTGATCACCGCCGAAAATAAGGTGGTGTGCATTCCCAACAGCACCGTCATGTCCGCAACCGTCATCAACTACTCCGCCAACCCCACCCGCCGGGCGGAGCTCCGAGTCAGCGCCAGCTATGACGCTCCCACTCAGAAGGTCATCGATGCCCTGGTCCAGGCCGCCACCGTAGACAATGCCCTCTTAGATCCCGCCCCCTTCGCTGCCGTGGACAGCTACGGAGACAACGCCATCAACTATATCCTGCGGTTCTGGGCCAAAACGCCGGACTACTGGAACGTATACTTCACCGTCAACCAGCGGGTGAAGGACATCTTCGACCAGCAGGGCATCGAAATGACCTACCCCCACCTCAATGTCCATTTCGATCCATCCTTTACAGAAAAGCGGTAAAAGACCTTCCCTGGGGAAGGCAGCTCGGCGCAGCGAGACAGATGAGGGGCAAAACCAGGTCGGACTGTGTGCCGCCCCTCACCTGTCCCGGGCCTTGCCCGGTCCACCCTCTCGTAAGGAGAGGGTTTTTCTTTTGACATTTTCCGTCTTTTTCTGTATAATAGACAGACTGATTTACATTCGAGGGAAACACTATGGTAACGGATTCCATTACAGTATCAGAAACAGACCTGCGCAAGCTCTTAGGGGCGGCCAGCCCCGACGCGGCACTGCTGTACCTTTATATCTCCTGCGGCAACGACCCGGACCGGGCCGGGGAGGACCTGAACCTGGGGGCCTCCCGGCTCAGCTGTGCCGCGGCTTCCCTGCGGCAGCTGGGCCTGTGGCCGGAGGAGCGGGCAGTGCGCATTGCCCCAGGAGAGCGGCCAGACTACACGGAGCGGGATGTGCTCACCACCATGGACTCCGATGCTTCCTTCCGGGGGCTCTACGGAGAGATCCAGCGGCTGCTGGGCCGGAACCTGAACACCGAGGAACTGAAGATCCTGCTGGGCTTTGTCCGGTATCTCAATATGCCGGTGGAGGTCATCCAGATGCTGGTGTGCTACTGCAAGGACCGGGCCCGCCGCCGGGGAAGCAACCGGAACCCCAGTCTTCGGGCCATTGAGAAGGAGGCCTACGCCTGGGCCGAGCGGGGCATTGACAGCATTGAGGAGGCCTCTGCCTTCATCCAGGCCCAGAATGTCCGTTCTTCCCGGCTGGCTCAGCTCATGGAGGTGCTCCAGATCAGAGGGCGGAACCTCACTGCCGCTGAGGAGCGCTACGCCCAAAGCTGGCTTGAAATGGGCTTCGAGAACGAGGCCATCTCCATGGCCTATGAGCGGACCTGCCTGAATACCGGCGGCCTCAACTGGGCATACATGAACAAGATTTTGCAGCGCTGGCACGAGGCCGGGCTCCACACCGCCCAGGCCATCCGGTCTGGGGACAAGAAGCCCACCAGTCGCTCCTCCAATCCCAACGCGCTGGATGAGGATGTGGCCGCCACAATCAAACAAATGCTCCAGGAGGAATGATCTATGGGTTACAGCGCTGATGTCGTTCGTCGCGCGAGGGCGCGCCTTGCTCAGGCCAAAGAAGAACGGGATTCCGAAAATCGGCAGCATCTGGCCATTGCTTACGAGCAGGTCCCCCGCATTCGGGAAATTGACCGCCAACTCCGGGTCACAATGGCGAAAGCCGCTCAGGCCGCTTTTCTTTCCGGCTCTGACGGTCAGGATGCCCTGGCCAAAATCCGGGAGGAAAACAAAGGGCTGCAGCAAGAGCGGGAAAACCTTGTCAAAGCGCATTTTGAAGAAGGCTTCCTGGACGAAACGCCGATCTGCACCATCTGCGGCGGAACAGGCTATGTGGGGTCCACCATGTGTGAGTGTTTGCAGGAGCTGTGCCGTCAGGAGCAAAAGCGGGATGTTTCCATTCTTTCCGGCACCCGTGACAGTTTCAGTCATTTCGATCTGTCCCTTTACCCAGACCGTGTAGACCCCAAATACGGAGCGAGTCCCCGGGCCATTATGGAGCGGAATCTCCGTGAATGCCGGAGCTACGCCATGTTCTTTTCGGAAAAGTCAGGAAATCTCCTGCTTTTCGGAAGTACGGGTTTGGGCAAAACATTTTTGTCTGCCTGTATCGCGAGAGCCGTAGCAGACCGTGGATACAGCGTTGCTTACGAAACGGCCTCCAGTCTGTTCAACAAGATGGAACGAGCCAGATTCGAACGTGACGAGCAATGCCGCGGGGATACAGAATCCGCATTGGCGGCAGACCTGCTGATCGTTGATGATCTCGGCACTGAAATGCCGGGTCAGTTTACCAATGTGGCCCTCTACAGCCTTATCAACGACCGGCTGCTGGCCGGAAAACCCACCATCATTTCGACCAATTTGTCCACCGAGGACATTGCCCGGCGCTACACCCCCCAGATCGCCTCCCGGCTCCGGGGCAGCTATAAGCGGGTGCCCTTTGTGGGGGACGACATCCGCATCCTAAAGAACGGAGGCCTGTCTCTATGACTATTGGCATTCTCTTCGACCTGGACGGCACCCTGCTGAACACCCTGGAGGACCTGAAGGACGCCACAAATTATGCGCTTTCCTCTCTGGGCTACCCCGAAAGGAGCCTGGAGGAGGTCCGCCGCTTCGTGGGCAACGGAGCGGGCAGGCTCATGGTCCAGGCCGTACCCCCAGGGGTCGACAGCGCAGAGGCCCTGGCCCGGTTCCAGGCCTATTATCCCAGCCACTGCCAGATCAAAACCGCTCCTTACCCCGGCATTCCCGAAGCTCTGGCGGCTTTGCAAAAGAAATACCCCCTTGCCATTGTGTCCAACAAGCCTGACACCGCGGTGAAGCCCCTGTGCGCCGGGTATTTCCCCGGCATCTTCGCCCGGGGAGAGGCAGCGGACTGCCCCAGAAAGCCCGCCCCGGAGATGGTCTATCAGGCCATGGCCGCCATTGGAGCCGACACCTGCATCTATGTGGGCGACAGCGAGGTGGACGTGCTGACAGCCAAAAACGCAGGGGTCCCCTGCCTTTCCGTCACCTGGGGCTTCCGGACCAAAGAGGAGATCACCGGCGGCAGTCATTTCTGTGACCGCCCAGAGGATCTGGTAAGCTGCCTGGATGCCTTGGCAAAGGAGCTGCGCCATGGCAAATGAATTCTATGCCCTTCTCAGCCGGATGCGCTACATCAGCCGGTGGGGGCTCATGCGCAACAGCTTTCCGGAGAATATCCAGGAGCACAGCCACCAGGTGGCCGTCCTGGCCCACGCCCTGGCCCTGATCCGCCGGGACATCCTGGGGCTTCCTTCCCCGGACCCGGAAAAATGCGCCGTGGCCGCCCTCTATCATGATGCCTCGGAAATTCTCACCGGAGATATGCCCACACCGATCAAATATTACAATCCGGAGATCCGCACCGCCTACAAGGCTGTGGAAAAAGTCGCCGGGCAGAAGCTATTGGAGATGCTCCCTCCTGCTCTGCGGCCCAGCTATGAGCGCTATGTATTGGAGGACGACGAAAACCTGAATCCCATCGTCAAGGCAGCCGATAAGCTGGCTGCCCATATCAAGTGCATTGAGGAATTAAAGGCCGGCAACCTGGAGTTCTCCACCGCCGCCGCCCAGACTCTCCAGGCTCTGAAAGCCACAGGCCGGGAAGAAGTTGACTGGTTTCTGGATAACTGCCTGGAGCCCTTCTCCCGGAACATCGATCAGATGTAGCATCTTGACGGCCTGCCCGTTTTGTGGTATGATACTTTCCGCAAACAAAAGGCCGTTCCTATGCCGCCATGGTGGAACTGGTAGACACAAGGGACTTAAAATCCCTCGGCCTTAAAACCGTACGGGTTCGATTCCCGTTGGCGGCACCATCTTCCCTTC
>ERZ772861.1007-NODE-1007-length-26241-cov-8.684946_pt1 | contig 26241 bp, 23 predicted proteins | sample MGYA00512135_ERZ772861 | MGnify/ENA primary metagenome ERZ772861 (study PRJEB29015, sample SAMEA2737700) | human gut metagenome | biome: human gut; feature: human-associated habitat; material: faeces | place: China | collected 2012 ...
TGGTGCAGGTTAGATGATATTGTTAGTTTTCAAGGTGGTTATGCCTATAAAAGTAATACATATGTTAATCAATCTGATTGGCAAGTTATAAGAATTGGGAATGTCAAGAATGACAATCTGATACTTGATATACAGCCCGTGTTTGTTGAAGATGTAATCGGTAAGACAACAGAAAAATACTTGTTGAAAAAGGACGATATTCTATTCACGATGACAGGGACAAAAGGGAAACGAGATTACTTCTACACGGCAAAAGTCCCATCAATTAAAAAGAATTTACTTCTGAATCAACGTGTTGGTTGTCTTAGATGTTTTTCTTCAGAAATCAATATAGATTTCTTATGTCTTGTATTGAAAGGAGAATATGTGTTAGATGCGATATTTTCCACAGAAACAGGAAATGTTAGTCAAGGTAACATTGGTTCAGAAAGTACCTTGAATTTGAATATTGCCATACCTCCCCTTACAGAACAACATCGTATTGTAGTAGAAATAGAGAAATGGTTTGCTTTAATTGACCAAATAGAACAAGGTAAATCAGATTTGCAAAGCACTATCAAGCAAACAAAAAGCAAAATTCTTGACCTTGCCATTCACGGCAAACTCGTACCGCAAGATCCGAATGATGAACCGGCAAGCGAACTTTTGAAGCGTATAAATCCCAATTTTACACCTTGTGATAACGGGCATTATCCGCAGTTACCTAACGGGTGGGCAGTAGTTCCGATGCAAATGTTATGTTCTTTGACGGATGGAGAGAAACTTGAAGATAAGGAAATGCCAAACCTTGACGTAAAATATCTAAGAGGAGAACGTGATTTTAAGACTTGGACCAATGGGCGATATGTAGCAGCCAATAGTCTGTTGATTTTAGTTGATGGAGAAAACTCCGGTGAAGTGTTCAGAACGCCGATTGAAGGTTATCAAGGTAGCACATTCAAGCAACTACACCTCAATAAAAATATGTGTGCCGACTATCTCTTATATGTTATAAACTTGCATCGTAAGGCTTTGCGTGAAAACAAAATAGGTTCGGCAATACCTCATTTGAACAAAAAACTATTTAAGGCAATAGAAGTGCCCGTACCGCCTTATAACGAACAAGTAAGGATTGTTGCTGCAATAAATTCAGCCCTGAACAGATTAGATGCAATAATGGAGAATTTATAAGTTCTCCATTATTGCATCTATCTGTTTATAATATCTTTCTAAAGTCTGGACAATACGTTTTTGCTCATCTAATGGAGGCAATAATAATGTTATATTTTCAAATTGCTTCTTTGTTATATGAACCATACCTGAACCATGACTCTGGGTAATAAAATCAGAAATCATAGATTTAAAAGCATAATACAAAAATTTCTTATCCATAAATGGATATGGAATTACTTTGAAAATGTGTTGGTTTAACCATGCCTCATTACCGTTCCAAATATACGTACCAAGAGAAGCGGCCCACGCAAATAGCAAATCTCCTTTATGAATCAGATATTTATCTTCATAAACATCGCAAGAATAATTATAATGAGCTGCCGCATCATTTAAATTCTGAATACGAATGATCGGTAGTCCTTTGTTGTTCCATTCTTCTGGCTTAAATGCTCTCCCATTGACATATATAGCAGCATCTCCCACCTTAATAATAGCCCACCCGTTAGGTAACTGCGGATAATACCCGTTATCACAAGGTGTGAAATCGGGATTTATGCGCTTCAAAAGTTCAATGGCTGGCTCATCGTTCGGGTCTTGTGGAACGAGCTTACCATGAATAGCGAGGTCAAGGATTTTGCTCTTGGTATGCTTAATGTACAATTGTAAGTCTTTACAATTAGTATCTATATCATCAACAAAAGACATCCATTTATCAACCTCGCTCAATATTCTTTTTTGTTCCTCTTTGGGTGGAATTGGAATAAAGAAGTTTTTTAACACATCAAAGGGTGGAATATTTTTTATAGCCGTTCCTTTACTTTCTTTATACGCTTCTTGTTTGAGAATAAAATCGAAATAAAGTAGATAAAAACGTTCAATTTCACGATTATATAAGCGTATTAACATCAAAGCTTGATTGATAATTCCCTCTTGAATATTTTGTGGCAAAACATAAGTTTCTCCAATAGTCCCAGCGCAACTAACGATTATATCATATGGATGAACAGCAAAGCCACTCAGTGAGCAATATTTTTCCGTTGAAATGTAATAAGAACCAAGCTTATGGTCTTTTTGTATAGCGTTTTTCTGTTCATATACTTTGTATGTATCTTTGCCTTTAGGAACAAACATAGCTTTGGTTAGGCTACTTCCAAAAGGTCCTTTTTTGTAAAAAGCTAAATCATCCAACTTACACCACACCCAATTATCCGGCACCTCAAACGGAACGTCCTGCTGATAATGGGGCGTATGTGTAGTAAGTCATCTTTGCGGATGCGTAATGGAATGCCAAACTTGAAAAACTTTGTTTTTCGTTTGTCTCTGCGCTTGCCTTTCGCTATCTTTGCATATTGTATTATTAAAACAGATTGTGATGACCCCTATATTTATAGCCGGTCCGTGTGTGATTGAATCCGCTGATTTGTTGGACGAGGTGGCGTGCGAGCTGGTTCGGATAAAGCAGAAATTTAATATAGAGATTTACTTTAAGGCTTCTTTTGATAAAGCCAACCGTACTTCTGTGCATTCTTATCGTGGCCCCGGACTGGAGAAGGGTTTGCAGATGTTGGATGACGTGCGTGAGAAGTACGGTCTTAAGCTCCTGACGGATATTCATGAAAGTTTTCAGGCCGCTCCGGTGGGCGAAGTGGTGGATGTCCTGCAGATACCGGCCTTTTTGTGCCGTCAGACCGATTTGTTGGTAGCGGCAGCCCGTACCGGTAAGATTGTCAACATCAAGAAAGCTCAATTCCTGTCGGGACTTGACATGAAATACCCCGTGGAAAAAGCGCAGGAGAGCGGAGCAAAGGAGATTTGGCTGACCGAGCGCGGCAATATTTACGGTTACAATAACCTGGTGGTGGATTTCCGTAATATTCCGGATATGAAAGCCTTTGTCCCCCGTGTGGTCATGGATTGTACGCATTCCGTGCAGCGGCCCGGTGCGGCAGGCGGAAAGACCGGTGGAAACCGTGAGTTCGTGCCGGCCATGGCCTTGGCTGCGAAAGCGTTCGGTGCGGACGGATATTTCTTCGAGACGCATCCCGACCCGGAGAAAGCCATGAGCGACGGCCCGAATATGTTGTATCTGAAAGATTTGGAAACCGTAATCGCATCATTGCTATGAGCCAAGTGAAAGATATTGCCGTCAAGTGCTTCCGCGACGAAGCCCAGGCCATTTTGGATTTGATACCTCAGTTGGATGAACATTTCGATGCTGCGGTGGATTTGATGCTCCGTTGTACCGGAAAGGTAATTATAACGGGAGTGGGCAAAAGCGGGCATATCGGTGCCAAGATGGCCGCTACGTTGGCGAGTACGGGGACACCGGCTTTTTTCATCAATCCGCTGGATGTCTTCCATGGCGACTTGGGGGTGATGACACCTGATGATGTCGTCATTGCCATTTCCAACTCCGGCCAGACCGATGAACTCCTTCGTTTCATACCTTATTTATTGGAACATCATATTCCTTTGATTGGCATTTCCGGAAATCCCGATTCTTTGTTGGCCAAGTATTCCACGTGCCATTTGGTGGTCAAGGTCAGCCATGAGGCGTGCCCTTTGAATTTGGCACCGACATCCTCCACTACGGCCACTTTGGCTATGGGCGATGCCTTGGCCTGTGCGCTCATCGAGATGCGTCATTTTCAGGCAAAGGATTTTGCACAGTTCCATCCCGGCGGGACGTTGGGCAAACGCCTCTTGACCACTGCGCATGATGTGATGCGCAGCAACGACTTGCCGGTCATACCTCCCGGAATGAAGTTGGGCGAGGCCATTATCCATGTGAGCAAAGGCAAGTTAGGTCTGTGTGTGGCGATGGTAAATGATAAGGTAGTCGGGTTGATAACGGACGGCGATGTGCGGCGCGCCATGGAAAGTCTGCAGGACAAGTTCTTCAACGTCCCGGTGGAGCAGGTGATGACACGTACGCCGAAATGCGTGTCGCCGGATACCAAGATTGCCAAGATTCAAGATATCATGCACAATAACAAGATACATACGGTTTTGGTGGTGGACGATGACCGACATTTGTTGGGCGTGGTAGACCACTTCAGTTGTATGTTCTGACCAATGTATTCAATATAAAATTTATAAAAAAGGATTGAAGGCCTCGGCTCAGGTCGAGGTGTGGGAACAATTATGAGTAAATGGCGTGTCATATTCTGTGGCGTTTTGTTGTCGTTGGGGCTTGTGTCTATGGCACAGGCAAGCCCGAGTGATTCTCTCACGGTAGAGGACTTGAAAGAGAACGGTGTACTGTTTACGCCCCGTAACCGGGTGACGTTGTTACCGAGCGGTGCGGAAAAGTTTGAAGACATGTTCAAAGCGATAGAGCAGGCCCGTCATTATATCTATCTGGAGTATTTTAATTTTCGCAATGATTCTATCGGGAAAGCTTTGTTTACCTTATTGGATAAAAAGGTGCGCGAAGGGGTAAAGGTCAGGGTGATTTACGATGATTTTGGTAATGTCAGTAACGACCGCCCCTTGCGGAAAAGACATCTCTGGCAATTAAAGAGCCGGCATTTTGAGGTGGTCGTATTCGACCCCATCGTGTTTCCATGGGTGAACCACGCCTTGCACCGCGATCATCGCAAAATTGTGGTTATTGACGATAAGGTGGTGTACACCGGAGGAATGAATGTGGCCGACTATTATATCCATGGCCGTCCGGAGTTCGGTAAATGGAGGGATATGCACATGCGTTTGGAAGGAGATTGCGTCCCCCTTTACCGGCGTATATTCTGTGAAATGTGGGAACGTTGTACCGACCATAAGATCGACAGTTTGGAATATCAGCCGGATAGCTTGGCTATCCAGATTGACTTCCGGGGGCTGAAAGAAACAGCCTGCGCGGATTCTTCCGGCATTCTTTTAGGCGTGGCCAACCGTGAACCGAAGAGAAGTCCGGCGATAATCCGCAGGAGCTATATAGACGCTATTGACAATGCGCAAAAACGGATACAGATTGTGAACCCCTATTTTACTTTGGTGCCCAGTGTGAAAAAGGCCTTATATCGTGCGTTGAAGCGCGGAGTGAAGCTTGAGGTCATGTTGTCTACCAAGTGTGACGTTCCTGTCATGCCCGATGTGGCGGCCTACCATGCCAAAAGATTGATGAAACGCGGAGCCGATATTTACTATTATGAGGACGGGTTCCATCACTCGAAAGTCATGATGGTAGACAGTACGTTTTGTACGGTCGGGTCTGCTAATCTGAATAGCAGGAGCCTGAAGTTCGACTATGAAGTGAACGCTTTTATCATCGATTCCTGTACGACCCGTGAGTTACAGAACATTTTCGAGGCAGACAAACACCATTCTACTTTACTCACTCCGGAGAATTGGAAAAAGCGGCGCTCTTTCGGACGCCGCTTTATGGGATGGTTCTACCATCTTCTCATTCCCTTGATTTGATTTTGACATTCAGCTTTCCGGTTCTGGTTGGAGAATGTCCCGCATCAGGCTGATGTCCAAATCGTTCAATCCGTGTAGGAGCAATTCTTTCCGGTCTTCATCAAAGGGGGATAGCAAAGGCTGTGCCGTATCCTTCCTTTTGCTGCGGTAGAGTCTGAGGTAGTTTTGGTATTGGGTGATGGCTTCCGTTGTTTGCTTCAGGCACCATGCCGTATGTCCGGCATTGAGATAATCTTCCCATGTCACCTTGTCCTGTTGCAGTATTTTCCGGTAGTACCTGTCTGCCTGTTCCAGACGTCCCATCTTGAAGTTGCACCAGGCGATGGCCCGCCATGACGGTACTACTCTTTCCCCGTTGTATTCCAATTCATAAAAACGTTGGGCGGCCTCTTCGTAGCGTCCGAGTTGCATCAGGCATAATCCGATTTCCGAAATCAGGCGGGTATCGCCCGGGTTCATTTCTTCCAGACTCTTCAGGCAGTCGAGTTCCTGTTCATAGCGTCCCAAAGCGGAATAACACAAGTACATTTGTTTCAGAATCCATTCGTTATTCGGGCTCAACAGGTCGGCTTGTTGGTAATAGTATATGGCCTTGCTCGGCCGGTCTGTATGTTGATAGCAAAAGGCCACCTTTTGTAGCATTTCAGCGTTTGCCGTTTCGTGTTTGAGCGCTTCTTCCATATAGGCAATGGCATCCTGGTAACATTCCCTTTTCATAAGGAACGAGGCCGTCTCGCGCAAATAAGCCGGTGTTTTCAGCATACTTTCCAATACTGTATAACGGGTGAATAACTGGTCTCCCTTGAACGGGTCGTCAAACTGTGACTTACGCGGATGAAGTTTAAAGAAACGGTACAAGTCCTGCAAATAGCTACGGTAGACAGAGCCGATGTTCATGCTTTCCTTGGCTACATCCCGTAGACCTTCTTCGTTGCCTTCTATCTGTGATCCGATTTGGGAAATCATCATGTCCCGTTGCGAAGGGGCTATTTGGTTGAGCATCATGCAAAGCGAATATTTGTCCGATTCGCAGAAGTTGCCGGCTTCCATAAGCATCTGTATCGGATTGTGCCGTACGTTTGGGGGAAAGATGCCTTTCACTTCAGGTCTCCGTTTGTTGAATGGCGCGAACCAATGTGCGACGGATTGGAAAAATGAGAAGCCTTTGAGCGAGGAAAAAGTACCCAAGTTGATGTCTATCCCTTCCTTACCCATGGCGATGATGGCTTTCATGTTGTCGGCCAACTGTTTGTTGCCCCGTAACTTTTCCCATTCCGCATTCGGTTCGCCGCGTAAGGCTTTTGCCAAATCTTCCTCCATTTGCTCGAATCCCATTTTATTGCGTTGGTAGTTCCTGCTTCTGAGCAAATCGGGGAAAATTTCATTTTGCAATTTCCTTTCAGCCTTAGCCGTTTCCAGGCTGAGCAGGAATTGCTGTTGCAGGAGGATGAGTTCCCCTTTTAGGCGTTCGTCTTGCGCTAACAATGATAGTCCGTCCGAGAGGTCGGGATAGTAGACAAATCGTTTTTCGTATTGCATGTAGGTCCACACGGCAGCTGTCATGGCCCGTGCGCGGACTTTCGTATGCTCCGTCCGGCAGAAATGAAGCAACAGGCGATATTTTTGCGGGTCGAAATATCGTTGTATGTTCAGCATGACGGCACTGATGAGCAAGGCTTGTTCATCGGCTTCCTGCCGTTCTATGAAACTTTTCAGTTTTTCAGCGTCGGACGCATGGAAAAGAGGAGCGGTCCAAATGTATTCGAACAGCTTGTCGTACACATTATAGAAATTGTTCTCCTCTGCCTCTTCCGTATAGGCCTTTCTGCAGTCCTCTGATAATTTATCCCGTAATAAATCAGCTGTTTCCATCCATTGGTCAAATGGGGAGGATTGCTCTGTATAACAGCGATTGAACGTTTCCGTATACAGGTCGTTTTCGTAACGGACGTGGTAGAGCCGTGCGGACTTGTCGAGTAGTGCGAAAGTCCGATGGGTCAGGTTACGATGGACGAGGGCTTGTTGGGGATCCGTGCCGCCCTGCGCCATGAAAGTGAGCATCATGCCATAGTCCTGTTGTACAGATTCCAGTTCACGGTTCAGTTCCGGATTCTCTGTATTGAACAAAATCCCCTGGATACAGTTCAGGGCATCGTGCATGTGGCGTGAGATGAGAGCCTCTACGGCATCGTGATAAAGAAGTTCAAAACTTTTCCTATCCATAAGTTTAAGGGATGAATGGTGTGTGGATGAGCGTGTCGCCCGTATATTCAGGCGTAATCAAATGTCGGTAAGTCAGGAAACTGAGGGCTGTGGCCACGTTGTCTTTTTCCGCTTTTTGGGCTTGAGGGTAAGCCGGTATTTTCAGGGAATCGATCGTTTCCGGTTCCACTGGGTAGCCGAGCAGTATGTTCCGTATGCTGTCCGTTTGTTCCTTACGGTTGATTTGTTCCACGGCTTTGTTGTAGCCTTGCAGCAGCAAGCGCATTTGTTCCGATTTCCTTTTGTCGGCCACAACGTCGGACGAAACCATGAAGGCCATGAGCCGTATGTGTGGCTTCCGGCTGTCGTAGATGCTCCTATGTCCTTTCAACTTGGCTTGCGTGGCATACGGTTCGGGAAGGAAAGCTGCGTCTATCGTGGCATTGTTCAGCATGTCGTACCGGAGCCGGATGTCGTTGATTTGGGGATGGTAGACCGTAGACGGTTCCAGACGTGCCTGTCCGATGACCGTGTCTAACAAGAGGTCTGTCACCGAGTGGCGGGCCATGGCCACCATCCGTTCCTTTAAATGTTTGGTCTGTCGTATGCGTCTGCTTTTGGCTGTCAACAATTCATGGTGTCCGTCCGCCTGCATGAATACATACAACCCCGTACCTTTGCTTTGCATCCATGCGGCACGAATCAGGTCTGTGTAGGACACGTCCACGTGCCTGCGGGCGAAAGCTGTATCACAGTCCATTTGGGCATTGAAAGTTTGCAGGCGGATGTCCAGACCTAATTCTTTGAACAGTCCGCATCGTTGGGCATAGTAGAATGGCAGGCAGTCCAAGGTCGGCATCAAGGCCACCTTAAGGGCTAAGGAATCTTGACGCGTTTTTTCGGTCTGCGAGGTAGCCGTATCGTTCTGTCCGGAGTGGCATCCGCACACGATAGCCAATAAGAGGAGTAGGGGAATTAACTTCTTCATGGGGTTTTGGAATGAAGAAGGGCAACCCGTATGCACAAGTCGCCCTTCGTATTTCAGAATGTCCGCCGGGACTGATTAACCTTTAATGGCTGCGATACCCGGAAGAATCTTGCCTTCGATGGCTTCGAGCAAGGCACCACCGCCCGTAGAAATGTAAGAAACCTGGTCGGCCATGCCGAACTTGTTGATACATGCTACGGAATCACCACCGCCGATGAGCGAGAACGCACCGTTTTTGGTAGCTTCGGCAATAGCCTCGGCAATGGCACGCGAACCGGCTGTGAAGTTATCGAATTCGAATACGCCGGCAGGACCGTTCCACAGAATCGTCTTGGCACCCTTGATGGCTTCGGCAAAAGCTTTTTGGGTAGCCGGACCTGCGTCTAAGCCTTCCCAACCTTCGGGAATGTTGTTGGCCGGAACCACTTGTGTGTGCGCGTCGTTGGCAAAAGCGTCGGCAGCCACGCAGTCCGTACCCAATACGAGGTTTACGCCTTTGGCCTTCGCCTTTTCGATGATATCGAGAGCCAACTGCAATTTGTCGTCTTCGCAGATGGAGTTACCGATCTTGCCGCCCTGGGCTTTGGCAAAAGTATAAGTCATACCGCCGCACAGAATCAGGTTGTCCACCTTGTCCATCAGGTTTTCGATGATACCGATTTTGGTAGAAACCTTAGAGCCGCCCATGATGGCCGTGAACGGACGTTTGATGTTGCTCAATACGTTGTCTACAGCGTTCACTTCTTTCTCCATCAGATAGCCGAGCATCTTGTTGTCGGCATCGAAATAGTCGGCGATGACAGCCGTAGAGGCATGTTTGCGGTGAGCCGTTCCGAACGCGTCGTTTACGTAGCAGTCTGCGTATGAAGCCAATGTCTTGGCAAACTCTTTCTGAGAAGCCTTCATGGCCTTTTTGGCATCTTCGTAAGCAGGGTCTTCCTTGTCGATGCCTACAGGTTTGCCTTCTTCTTCAGGATAGAAGCGGAGGTTTTCCAACAACAGCACTTCGCCCGGTTTCAATGCTGCGGCAGCGTCAGCGGCCTTGGCGCAATCGGGAGCGAATTTTACGGCTACGCCCAATTTTTCTGAAACGGCGTCTACAATCTGGCTCAAAGAAAACTTCGGGTTCACTTTGCCTTTCGGCTTGCCCATGTGGCTCATGATGATGAGCGCACCGCCGTCGGCGAGGATTTTCTTCAGCGTAGGCAATGCTCCGCGAATACGGGTATCGTCTGTAATCTTACCGTTCTCATCCAAGGGGACATTGAAGTCCACACGTACGATTGCCTTCTTGCCGGCAAACTTGTAATTGTCAATAGTCATAATTTTAAATCTTTATTTAAAGGTTTTCTGTCGTTTCCTTCTTAATATAATGCTTTTACAGCACTGCAAAATTATACTTTTCCGTCCATATTTGCAAGAAAGCAGACCCTTTATTTGCAGAGGACGGGTTACGTTTTCACGCGGTGTTTCCGCCCGTCATGCCACGGGTTGTTTACGGTTGGGCGGAAGGGCGTGCCGCTCCGTGGGTACGCAGGTAATGTCGGCATATCATTTTCAGTCCGCAGACCTCGCATTTGGGCGTACGTGCCGTGCAGGTATAGCGTCCGTGCAGGATGAGCCAGTGGTGGGCTTTGGGGATAATGGGATCGGGAAAATAGCGTACCAGTTGCTTTTCCACGCTGTAAGGCGTGGTACAAGTGTCCGGGACGAGTCCGATGCGGTGGCTCACGCGGAACACATGAGTGTCTACGGCCATGGCGGCTTTTTCAAACACGACGGCTTGGATGACATTGGCCGTCTTACGTCCTACGCCGGGCAGCTTGACCAACTCATCCAAATCGGAAGGAACCTCGCTGTGGTAGTTTTCCACCAGCATGCGCGCCATCCCTACCAGATGCTTGGCTTTGTTGTTGGGATAACTCACGCTACGGATATATTCATAAATGGTTTCCGGCGTGGCGGCGGCCATGGCTTCCGGAGTGGGGTAGTCGCGGAAGAGCGGAGGGGTAATCATGTTGACCCGTTTGTCCGTACATTGGGCGGAAAGTATGACTGCTACCAACAGTTGGAACGGGTCGTGGTAGTGCAGTTCGGTTTCAGCCACGGGGATTGCTTGTTCAAAATAAGCAATGACGCGGTCATAGAGTTCTTGCTTTTTCATTTTCTCTTGCTATTTACAGGCAAAAACAGGGCAAACCGAATGCCGTGAAGCTGGCTTCAGATTGCCGGAATACAGCCTATTTCGTGCAAAAGTAAGGAAAATATGCGAGGCTTGCTACTTTGCGGAACGGAAAAAACTGCATGATAGTATAATTTTTTACAAAAAACAGGGCGCAAGAGGTTCCCGTACGAACGTCAGGAGGTCGTAAAAACGTTTGGCTGAGATTGATTTTTCAATCTCAGCCAAATGATTTTTCATTCGGCGCAGAAATATTTTCTGTTCTGCTGAGACAAATTTTATGTTGTTATTTGATTGAAAATCAGGAGTATGGAAGATGGTCTGTGTTTCTCCTTTTTATGGCTTTGGACGAAAGGAAAAAGATAGACACAGATTCAACTCCGGTTCATCGCCTGTAAGATTGTTCCGTAGTCTTCTATTTGTGAGAAGTATTTCCAGTGCCGGTCTTGTTTGTATTTCTCTGTAGAACCTTGCGGGACGTGGATCCGGCAAACGTTGAACCTGATGCCTCCGAAGGTGTCGGCATGGATGGAGGCCGGTTCCGCAGCTTGGCAATAAATGGTTTTCAGGCCGGCACAGCCGTAAACGGCTTTTTCGCCCATCATATAAAGTGAAGACGGAAGGTGGAGCTCTTTCAGTACGAAGCAATTCATGAGGCATTTGGACGGAATGATTTCGCATCCCTCCAATATGCGTAGGACGGAAAGGCTATGGGGAAGGTAATAGTTTGTTTCCTTTCCCGTTTCGTTATCCTGGCTTATTTTTCGCATCTCGATGTCGGGGGTAGTCCCGAAGAGTTCGCCGAAGTTGGAGAAGGTGGCCGGAGTGCCGCAGGCCGGAAAAGGGACGGTCAGAGTCTTTAGCGAGCGGCAGCCTGAGAATATGTGTTTGCCTAAATGATGTACGGAGGAAGGAATGGTTATTTGTTCCAACGCATGGCAGTCAGCGAAAACGCGGTCGCCGATATGGACGATTTTGTCCGGAATGTCGATTCGTGTAAAGCTGTTGCATCCTTCGAATGCGGAATTGCCGAGATAGACCACGGAGGAGGGCAGCGAGACAGAAGGGAGGGAAATACAGCCGGTGTATCTATTATTAGTTGATTATCAGTATTATACGTTCTAAACGGTAGAAAAGTGACAGTGTGGATTCTATATAGATACGAAATGGCTAAAATTTAACGTATTTAACTTTCAGTTACATCAAAATTACATAGATATGGATTGGATGGAGTCGTTTGAACCGACTCCATAATATGATAAAACCGAAACAAAGAAGACCATGTAAGGAAGTGAATTATCAGTAGCCATTCCACATGTTATTACCTCCATAATGGTTCAGTTTCCCATCCCTGTGGAAAGCCGAGAGCTTTTAAGTCAATTTCAGGAAACCGAATGAACAACCATGTTAGTTTGGACTGCATATCATTATTGGGGGATATAACATTAAGAAAGTACTTGATGATGCAAAGATCAAAGTAAGCACGCATGGAATCTGTTGGCAGTGTTATCCATTCTCCTTCTGGATTATTGGGAATTGCTGGCTGAATAGCATTCTGTTTGTTCCATACTCTTGAATGATGGCCACAGGCATTTCGAGTAACAGCAATAACCGTAAGCCATGACTCAAACACATTTATAGGTAAACCAAAACGTTTTGCTATGCGTTTGCGTATACGATTTTGTTTAATGTTGCGATAAATGGCATTGACATTTCCAATAGTAAGCAGCTCTCCTAAAATCCACGATGGTGGGTAAGGTTCTGAGTAGATTCGTTTGAAATGGAGAATGAACTCCTCCTTGGATTTGCTATATTCCTTGGATATAGCTCGCATTGTTTCATTAAACTTTGAACTATCCAAGAAATAAGAAGAGTCAGTAAGCCAGAAAGGATTGCCAGTCATATCTACTGTTATTTGCATCACCGCACGTCTGATAGCAATTTCAATCTTTTCTATTTCATTGAACATGAGCAGTCTCAGTTTCTTGTCAAAGCGATAAAGCATCATCACCTTTTTGAATGTTGAGCCTTCCTTATACAAATGTGCAGTTTTGGGCATTTTCAACAAGGGGTACATATAAGCAGACAATCTGTAATAACCAATATTGTCAAGGTATTGTATGGCTTTGTTTCTATCACAAATTTGTAAACCTCGAGATTCAAGCAAATCAACGAGATTTTCTGAAGATTCAAACCGTTTTGTAAAGGGAATAAGACTCGCCATATTCAAATGTGTATAAACAAAAAACGCCTCGCACGATTTGAGCATTGTTAAGAGGCTTGGCGAGGACTGACGCTGCAAAGATACGAATAATCATTGATAATACAAACTTTTCGACAAGAAAAATCACGCAAAAGTGGAATTCTTTGACATATTTATATTTAATAATGTTAAATCAGACCTAAATATCATACTTTACCTGCCAAACAAGGTGGTTTTCAAAGTAAAAGTGTTATCTTTGTAACGTCTATACCCATACCGGAAGCCCCGATGGGCAGAGGTTGGGCAGACATATATACATATAAGGCGTAACTGTACGCTTTGGTTTTGACGCAGTAAGAATCTGGCAGTTCGAGCAAAGTTGTCAAGAACAAAGCAACGGGAACGCCTCATGAGGTGTATTGTATACAGCCCTCATTGGCTTCGAGCGATTTTGTCGTTCGTTGTCAATAGTGCTTTCTATATACGTACACAGGCGTGGGGCTTTCGGCGTTGCTCGTTTCGACAACTTGGGCGATGCCAGAGCCTTTACTGCGTGGAACGAGTGACAGGATTGGCTCCACGTTTTCATTTGTATATATACTAACCATTATTAATCATGCCAATAAGGTAGCCAATGGCAAAAAGAAAGATAGTTGGTATGAGTTGTATAAAAGTTCCTATCACAAAGACGGATAATGAAGGATTTCAAGTTATAATAGACTTGAATTTATATAGCGAAAAGGCTATAACAGCTACGATTTACAGATACACAGACAAGTTCTTTGTTTATCAGAACACGATGCCAAGTAATGACAAACAAGTCTGCGTGATTTTTGAATCAAAAGAAGGTGTACTTGACGAGAATATCGTTAAGCAATTCTGCAATGACTTAATTGACCAACAACTTCGTGAAATTACAACGGAGAAATATGGACATATTCGTGATTTGATTGTGGAAGAAGCATTTAAACCTGTGTCAAAATGAGATTCTTGTTCTTTTTAGTTTCGTGTTTTTTGTCTTGTATTCCTACATTTGGAAATAACCACTCAAAAGGAAACGAGGCAAATAAGAGATATGATAGTCAGTCTTTGCTGGTATTACATAAATCTTTACCTACAAAAACAGGCAGAACTCATAATGCTCATAGTTCACATATGGCACACGCTTCTCATGCTTCTCATGCTTCTCATTATTCAGGAATTGTTATGACCGCAGATTCTACTGCTAATTTAACGCCAAAGCAAATAAAATTTGTAAAAAAAGGACTATATCAGATTTTCAAGAATAATAAAAAAATTGAATTATTGAGGGCCTACAAGTCAAATAAAGGAAGTGTACATTTTGCTTTTTCATCTTCTCTTCTATATGGAGTGAACAATGTAATATTCTTAAAATTCGCTATAAACGGCATTGTTTATGAGTATCTTATACCGAGAGATAAGAAAATAAGTACATTTCGTATTGTTACTTGTAATAAGGAGTACACCAAGCATAAATATAATTGGATGAATAAAATTGACGAACAATGAATGTTACTTATACAATACTTCCATTCCGCTTCGCTCGTTTTAACGAGGAAGAATATCTTCTATCGAACGATGTTGGAGAATACATATTCTTAAAAAATGACGACTTTCATAAATTCGTCAAGGGGGAACTTGACCCTACAAGTGACTTGTTCTATGACATAGAGTCTAAGCAGATTGCCACGACAGATAATGTCGAGGATGTTGTAAAAATGTTAGCAACTAAATTCCGCACAAAGAAGAGTATCTTGGAGGATTTTACTTCTTTGCACATGGTTGTGCCAACTTTGCGTTGCAATTCAAGCTGCATTTATTGTCAGGTAAAAAGACATGAAAGTACTGACCATTCTGCAGATATGACAAAGAAAACTGCAAAAAATATTGTCAAGACAATCTTCATGTCTCCTTCTCCTTGCATCAAAATAGAGTTTCAGGGCGGTGACCCATCTACCGATTTTGAAATGGTGAAGTATATCATAGAAGAAGCTGAATGGCAAAACTTATTCAAGAAACGTGAATTAGAATTTGTCATCTGCACCAATCTTACTTTGCTCAATGATAAGATGGTCAAGTACCTAAAGAAGCATAATTGTATGATTTCTACATCTTTGGATGGTCCAAAAGATTTGCATGACACAAATAGACCTCTCCAGAATAAAGATCTTGACCACCATGCTATCTTTGAGAAAAATCTACAGATGATTCGTGGTATTTGGGGAGATGACGAATGCGCATCCGCTTTAATGACAACTTCAAAGTATAGCCTTGGAAGATTCAAGGACATCATAGATGAATACATCAGATTAGGTTTCCATAATATCTTTCTAAGGGCATTAAACCCTTACGGTTTTGCAAAACAGCATAAGGACAAGATAGCCTATCCGATAGAAGATTTTGTACAAAACTACAAAGAGGGGTTGGACTATATCATAGAACTCAACAAGAAAGGAACATTCTTTGTTGAGGGGTATGCAGCCTTGCTTCTTCGCAGGATTCTGACTCCTTTTGCGACAGGCTTTGTTGACTTGCAATCTCCTGCAGGTGTTGGCATAGCTGGAGCAATATATGATTATGATGGCAGCGTGTACGTTGCTGACGAAGGAAGAATGATGGCTCGATTCAAAAACTACTATTTCAGACTTGGCAATGTAAATGAGGATTCATACCAATGCATGTTCAATGGAGAAAAACTGCATGAGATAATCAGTAATGCTTGTAATGAATGCTTGCCGGAGTGCGCAGAATGCGTATTCCAACCTTACTGTGGTGCAGACCCAGTAAGAAACATGTCAGAGCAAGGAGATATGGTTGGTCATCGTCCTACAAACGAGATGTGTAAGAAGAATAAAGCCATTATGCATTATCTCTTTGAACTTCTTCAAAGACATGATCCCGAGATAAATAGAATATTTTGGTCTTGGATAAAATAGTGAGATATGAAACAATTAAATTCGTTATACAACTCTAACGCAGAGGAACTTCTTGGACGAGTAACACTTAGCGGTAAAAATATATTTAACCGTTCAGCATATATCCTTGTGACCAATGAGCAGAATACGCCTAAAGGTTACAAGGCTATCATTTCAGCACATGATTTCTCAGACAAGATATCTACACCATGTATAAAAGTTGACAACATTTCTGGCTTCAACGAAGGTGATGTGATAAACATATCCCCTAATGGAGAGGTGTGTTTTCTATATGAAATCAATTCTGCATCCAATGCAATCTTTGCTACTGCTCGTTGCAATCATCGCTGTATCATGTGTCCTCAACCTCCAGTGCAGCAAGAGAGGGACAGAACTGATTTTAATCTGAATTTGATTAAACTGTTCGATAAGAATACACAAGAAGTCGGAATTACTGGTGGTGAGCCAACTATGATTGGTGACAGATTATTTGAGATTATACGCCAAATTAAAAAATCATGTCCTAAAGCTGCTATAAGCATACTATCCAATGGAGTGAAATTTGCTGATATTGACTACGCTGCAAAGTTAGCAGCTTGCAACCATCATGATTTACAAATAGACATTCCTATCTTTTCAGATATAGCTTCTATCCATAACCATATAGTAGGAGCTAAGACGTTTTACAAAACGGTTCAAGGTTTGTATAATTTGGCACAGTTCGGGCAACAGATAGGTTTGAGGGTGGTTATCCACAAACAGACCTATAAGAGATTGCCACAGTTGGCTGATTATATCTATCATAATTTCCCATTTGTCACCCAGGTAGCTTTTATGCAGATGGAAACTACAGGGTTGGCAGAGACGAATTTAAAAGACTTGTGGATAGATCCATATAGCTATAATAATGAGCTGAGAGAAGCTGTACTCCTTTTGAACGACAGAGGTATAACGACTTATATCTACAATGCTCAATTATGTGTGCTTACACCAGAATTGCGTCCATTTGCAAAGCAATCAATTAGCGAATGGAAAGATGTCTATCTTCCAGTCTGCGACGGATGTGTTCTCAAAAATGAATGTGGAGGTTTTTTCTCGACAAATAAAAATAACATAAGTACACATATCCATAAAATAGAATGTACAAATTCATGTACAGAGTGAATTATTAACAATATTGTCAAATTTAAAAACGGAGGTATCAATGAAGAGACTAATGTTTTTGATTGTTTCGGCATTTATCGCTACAACGAGTTATTGCGCCAACGTTTCTGATAACATCATGAACGTATTGGGCAATAATGACGAAACAACACAAATTGAGAAGCAGAAGAACCAGCCTTTGGTTTTGCAGAAAGCCATTGACATGGTAAAGAGTTCTCTTGCGGGTCACTATTCGCATAGTTCTCATTCTTCACACAGTTCTCACAGCTCGCATAGCTCACACTCGTCTCACTATTCAAGTCGTTACTAAGGATAGTGATTCGCAAGATCATTGCGAGTTGTAAAATAATTTGGGAGGGGCGTGTTCGAAATGCGCTCCTCCCTTAATATTTTATCTACTCAAGCCTTTTCTCTTCATTGGCTTCATCATCTTTGTCGCCTGTCGCAAGCATCGTCTTATCCATTCTATCTCATCTTCGTCCTTCTCACGTCCCCAGTCTTTGGTGTCGCTACCGCCACCACCTTGGCTTTCAGCAAAGTTGGTAGCCTCGTTGACGTAGCCGATGTAGAGGTACATTGCACAATAGATAATTTTGTCGCCATAATTAATGAAGTCCATTGCAAAGCTGTCGTCAAATAGGCTGCTGTCGTGAATGCTTGTCATACGAGGATAGATGTCTGCTATCTCTGCCAACGCCTTCATACCAGCCTGCGCCCATATCTTATTGATCATCTGTTGCTGGTATGAAACAGCTGTTTTTTCAAAATCGGCTTTAATCTCCCTGTTTCTTGCTTCGATGTGGGAGGTATTCTTCTGCAACTCATCAAGTTGCAACTTAGCCTGCGCAAGTTTCATCTTCTTGTCGTTCAATTTGTCACGAACATCCCAGAGTTCCTTTCTGGTGGCGGTAATCTTTTCCTTTATCTCAACTGCATCACCAAGATGATTCTTCATGTAATCTTCAAGTTCGGCTATGGTCGCTTGTTTCTCTGCTTCCGCTTTCTCCAGATTGCTGACCATAGTCTGCAGAGCCTTGATTTTGGTCTCTGCTTTTGTGATGCTACGATTAAGACCTGAAAGAAGCGTCTTCTTCATGCCTACTTCATTTGACAAAGTGCGGCATTCATCAGCCAACTCCCTGCGATAAGTTTCTGTTGACTTGTGCTTAGCTCCAGTTATGGTGATGTCATCGCCACGTTCCAGGCCATACTTTTCATTAACCTCTGCAAGTCGGCTATGAAGTTCACGCATCCTTGTTCTTGCTTGATTCATGTCGTTTCCACCAAACATATCTTTTGCGCTCAGTCTGCCGTCCTTTGTGATGGGGACAATGACCGCATGTGCATGAGGATTTAGTTCGTCAAGATGAACAATGAACGAAACGACATTTTCTTCACCAAACTCCCGACAACAAAAGTCATATATGTCCTTTGCCCATCTGTCTATGCCACTGCAACTGTCAACATCCCAGTTGTTGCCGTTCTCACTGATTGGTTGGTCGCCAAATGCGAGTTTGCGCATCTGCTCACGGTTACCACCAAAGACAAGGCTCACGGCACGGTTTGACGTGGCATTCACTCTGCCTGTCACTCTGTTCTTTATGGCTTGTTCAATCTTCTCGGTTATTGATTTTGACTTATCAACAGGTCCAAGTTCTCCACCTTTCGACACCTGAAAGTTAAGTCGGGTGCGACTACGGTCATAGTTGTATTTTGGATCATTCTCCTTCCTTGAAAAGAGGTCATCGCCCCAATTACGCTGATGCTCATCGCTGACAGCAACGCTTAAAGACTTGACCTTTTGAATGTCCATCATCTGTTTCTTATTATCGCTCATAAAATTGCTTGTTTTAATTGATTGTACATATGAAATTCAGCTTGCTGTACACATATAATGGCTGTTTGCCCTAATTACTGAGCTTGCTCGGTGTATTAGGCTCCACCCAAGGGATATGTTCGCAAGCGAACTCGTTATAACTGCTGCCAGTAGTGTTATGACTCTTCCACCAACACCAACCCAAGGCTGTTTATCAGATGCTGGAGTGGCGGATGTTGCTTTATCAGCCTTTGTAGCGCCATCTGCGGTGTTTCCGTCATCAATAGGAAGTCGGCAATGTCAAGACCATTGACCTTTTGTTCATCGGTGGCATTGTCTTCCAAGATGTTGCTTATGACAACCCTTTTGCAAACAGATTGCAGCAATGGAATTTTTGATTTCCATTTGTCCGTTGCTCCAAGGTCAGGGAACAGAATGATATCCCGACCTCCCAATACCTTGACAGCGATTTGGTTGAGACAGCCATGCATACCTCCAGTTGCCAGCCAGATGAAATTGGGGATGAAATGGGATGCGATTATGGCAGTTTTTTCACTCTCGACAATAGCGACCGACATTGTGGGATGCTGTGCCAGCAAATGCTCACCAAAGAAACATTGGCACAAGTTGAAATCTGGAAGATGAAGAAAAGCATGCGCCCATCCAACATAAGAACGTGGCTCTTTCACACGATGTCCGTCTTTGGGATTATACAGCATGACCTTGCCAGTCCTCACCTTGTCATCCTTGTCAACTTGCCAATAAATGGTTGAACCTCCCCACTTATAGGATGTTCCGACATGATACATCTTCATCAGCCTTTCTGTCTCTTGTTCACCAAAGACCTTGGAAAGGTACCGGTATAACGGATTGATTCCGTAATGAGACAAGGAACGCTCCATAATAGCGTTGGCGATATAGGAAATAGGCTTTTCTACGACTTTCGGTTGGATATTCCTTCTTGTCGGATATGGTAATTTGTCCTTAGACAGAAAGTCTGGATGCTCACGGAAATAGTCTTTAGGAGTATAGTGATACCCACAACTATGCTCATGGTCGCATTTGCCTACATTGTCAGGGAAGGACACTTCCCCCTCATCATCTATGTATCTTGTGAAACAACGCTTGCGCTCACAATTCGGGCATGTGTAACGATTACCCGATCTGTATTTCTCCAAGTGAAATCTATACTCGTTCATCATCGTAACTGAAATGAATTATTGGTGAATTTCAGCTTTCAGTTCTTTCATGTTTTCAGTTACGCACTTGTCAACTGAAAAACTGAAACAAATGAATACTGAAAACAGGTTGGTTTATGTTTCAGTTGCCTGTCCTGTTTCGAACTTTACTTTTTCGTAAAATCCTTTCTTTGCCTTTGTGATTAGTCCAGACTTCATAAGCTCCTTTATATAGTTCATCACAGTACGGTCTGTAACACGCAGATTCTCCATTCCTGTTTTTATGGCTGTTTTTGTGTCAAAGCTGTCTTCCAACAGATACAGCAACTCCTTGGACATAGAATCACAGGTATCTTCAGCAACAAAGGCTCGGCAGCGTTGATAGCAATTCTCACAGTATTCATTGAGTCGTAATGCTCCTTCTATGGAATCCACATCAATACTTTGCAGATGGCTCTCGCCACAGGCGTATCTTAGAGCTTGGAGCAATAAGGCAATGCGTGCGACGTGGGTATTGTGCTTCATCACCCTCGTTTCAACATCCTCATCGTCCTCTATGGCATTGATGGCATCCACATTTCTGTTCCACCAACCAAAGAAAAGGGAATGTGCGTCCTTGTCCATATAAAGGATATTTGGACAACATTCATTTGTGTCATTACACCTTGCATAGTCAAGTCCAAAGATTTTCCCGATGATGTCAGCCCATTTTCTTGAAGCCTCGCTCTGGCGCACATGGCTGTCTTCCTCATCCAGCCAGTGTGGAACTTTCTTGGATTTGGGATATACAACCAGAATACGGTCAAGAAAACCTGTATCCATGAATTTGGAAGCCATCAGTTCCTTCATTCGTTTGGTCTGTGTTGTACCGATGATGTTGACACATGGCTCTTCTACACGTTGTGGGCGGTCATTCTTGACACGGGTGTTCTCCAAGTGGCATCCGCTCCAGATGGAAAGTAGGCGTTCAAGCATGGGATTTTTCCCATACCTGTCTGTATTGGCAAGCAGTCCGAGAATTTCATCATAGTTGATGGCTATGCCACGCAAGTTGTTGTAATGCTCCAATACCAGAGCCTCCAATGTAAAGTCATCCAATGTGACCCTTTTCAGAATAGGCTTCTTCATGTCCTTGCTTCCGCTTTCCTTTGTTGCACATGCGGCCTCATACAGGTCAAGTTCATGGCAAAACTTGTCAAACAGCTTTCGTTCATACTCCCGAATTGGCTTGTATGCAAGCTGTAATGGTGGAGTTTTGCCCATGCCAGGCCTGCCAACCAATATGATATAAAGGGCGGCATTCGTGTCCCAATCCTGCTTAACGTGAATACGATAGGTATTGCCAAGAGCCGCTGATGCTGCCGACAGCATGGACATGGCGACATAATCCACCTTGAAATTGCCGTGCACCACCATGTCTATGATGATGGACTGCATTTTTTGTGGAAATACCTCAAGAGGGAAGCCTGAGTCCGCTAAAGACTCGGCTTCCATGTTGATTTTGTTACAGAGTTCAAGCGCATCCATGACATTACCAGTTTAAGGGTTTCGGTTTGCGCTTGTTTCCTGCAAGAATGGCTGCGTTCTCCTCCTCTGCCGTAAGAGGTACAGGATTCTTGCGGTTAGTCTCCAGCCACTTGTCTAGTTCATCCTGATAAAGGCAGTAACGCTTGCCCGGCTTGGTGGCAGGAATGCTGCCGTTTCCAAGTTTCATGTAGAGGGTAGCCATCGGCATTTTTAGATATGCCGATGCCTCCTCCACACTCATAGGTATGTGCGTGTTCGCCTTGTGTGGCTTGTTCTGTGATTGCAGACTGATGATCATCTGCTTCATGCCCACCACTTCGTCCCGAAGCTGGGCAACGACCATTGGAAGGTCGTTGAAAGTTAATTCCTTATTCATTCTGATACTTTGTTAATAACTGGTGCAAAGGAACAGAATGATGCTTCCGTTACTGAGGTTCGTGACAGTCATTTGTCATTCACGAAGGAATAACTCTAACAATGGGGATTATTCGGAAGTTTTCTCCGTCACATCATGGAAATCGTATCCACCATTGTCTGGCTCATCAATCGGAATGACATCATTGGAGCATGGTGCTTTCAGGTTCTTCAATGTGCTGTAGTCCAAGCCTTCAAACGGTTTGGGGAACAATGCCTTGACAAAGGCTATTCGCATTGCCATTGTGTAATCACGTTTACCCAAACGTTCTGCGATATTCCAGACAAAGTGCCTTAAAGGGATATTCTCAACCGTCTCCTTGAAACGGTTTATTGCTATTGGGGTATGGTTGGTGTCGTTACTCCATTCATTGACTGCCTCTATCACCTTATTCAAATCTTCCTCATACAGAAACCTTGACATGGTACGATGCACATAGTCAAGTACGGCTCTCGTTCGCTTTTCCTTTTCCTCCTGTGCTTCTTTTTCTTGTACCTCTACACACTTGGCATAGTCTTCATGGCTGTATTTTACTGTCTCTGTTTGTGGTAAGGTATGCATTGGCTGTTCTTGTTCTGTTGCAGACTCTGCTTCTATGACGTTTTTCTTTGTCTTGCCGTTGCTACCAATAGTCATCAATTCATAGGGACAATTCACCATGGAAATGAATATCGCCCAAAGCAGGATGTTGCTTCCAACAAAGATGATTGACTCGACAAACAGACTTTGGTGAAAGTCATTGCCTACATACATAGCCACGACAAGAGAGATGGCGAGAATTGCTGTACCAACAAAAGCGTAGATGGTACAATCTGAAGTTGTCTTGTTTTCTGTCATTATCGTATTCGTTTTATTGTTATTCGTTCAAAAACTTCCACAAAGTTAGACGCAGAAGCATGTAAAAACCGCATTTACGTTCTCTGGCACTCTTTCTTTTACGCTTTATTAGCGTTCTAATATGATATCATACTCTGAATCATACTTGAAACAGCTCGTTAGTGCCAGTTGCCGCTAATTGCTGACTACAAAAGTAAGGGCAAAGAAAATGGAAAATTGCAGTTCCTCTTTAATATCAACAGAAATTGGAATGTATTTGTCGAATTGGTTCTATCCACGACAGCAAATAGAACCAACAAAACGAGAAAAGGACTATTGGAACACTATCATTCCAACAGTCCTTTTCTGCGTGTTATTGTCTAAAGGTTACTTTCTCAACGTGATGCAGCCAACCGAAGCACGTTTCTGAGCATCGGAAATCTTGGCATACACTTCTGTCGTTGCCACATTCTTGTGACCGAGATAACGCTGCACTACGGCAATACTTGTTCCTGCGTCCAACTGGAGACAGGCAAAGCTGTGGCGTGAGCAATGATAGGAGATATGCTTGGTAATTCCGGCATCTTTCAGCCAGTTCTTCAATGGTGCCTGCGTCATGGAGTCTTTGAAATCGGGGAACACCTTGCCTCGTTTATCTGGTGAATAGCCTATCAGTTCCAAGGCTTCCTCACTGATTGGGTTATGCACGATGTCCTTTGTCTTCTGCATTCGTGTAGTGACATACATCACACCATCGCTGCCGTATGGCTGTATTTCTTCCCAAGTGAGCTTCTTGATGTCGCTCTTTCTCAATGCCGTAAGACAAGAGAACAGGAAGGCTCGCTTCAAGGCAGGAGCAGAGCATGGTGTGGATGCCAAGCGGATAACCTCGTCTTGTGAAAGATGCTCCTTGTCAGTCGGGATTGTCTCGATACGCTCCAAGAAACCGTTCGGGTTCTCCTTTATCTTGCGGTCACGATAGGCAGTGTGGATTGAAGCACGGAAAGTTGACCAGTAGTTGGCTGCCGAGTTGATATGTAGCTTTCTGTTCTTATGCAGTCCCTGTGGTGCTGTCAGCAGATACTCACGAAATCTGTTGCACAAGTCCACGTTTATCTCCCCAAAGGTACACTTGCCTTGCGTGAAGGTACGAAAGTGCATATAGACGTGCTGCCACTTGGAGTTCTTCTTGTCTGCCAGTCTCTTGAAGTAGGCGAGGAAATCTCCTTTCATCTTCTCCTTGTCGAAGAAATCGTAACGCTCGTTGACGATAGACTCAAAACGACGGCAGCGTATCGCCTCGGCTCTTGCCGTAAGGTTGAGGTTGTACTTCTGTTCCATCTGGTTCTTCGGCTTGGCATAGATGTAGATGCCAAGCGACTCATGGCGGATGACTTTCATCGTGCTCTCGTCACGATAGCCTGGATAATAGTCAAGATAATAGGACAGCATGCGTCCGTCCTTGATTTTGCGTGTACGCAATGATACGGTCTTGCAGATATTACTCATAGTTGTATTGATTTATTGATGAATATTCATGGTGAAGTGTCTCTTCACGGCTGCAAAATAACTGAATGATACTTCCGTGACTCCAATTATTTGTAGTCATTGATGGATAATGCTGAAATCATTTGAAATCACAGTCCTTTTGCTGCTCTTTCTGCCATTGCACGCTCCACATCCGTCCTCAAAAGCAGGTTCTTTACACCCACTTTTACCTTACTGATATGGTGAACTCTCACGATATGGCAGATGTTGGCACTTGTCAGACCATATAACTGCTGTACTTGCTCTGTGGTATAATAGCTGTCATCGCTCATGAGGTCAGTCCTGCGCAGTTCTTCAAGATGCTCCTTGGAATAATAGGTACGACCATACTCACGTTTGGTCGGTATCTTATGACGGTAGGTGTATGCCCTAAGTGCTGACTTGCTCATGCTAAAGGCTTCCTCTACATCATCAGCGGTCACCCATTCCGTGATGCTGTTGATGTCAACGGCAGTACCGAAGAACTCATCAATATGCCGTTTGCTGTAATAGTTCTTGCCAGCGATACGGCACATCGGTATCTGGTTGCGCTTGGCGGATGTATAGAGCCAAGACTTCTTTACCTTATAAATGGACATCACTTCCTCGCCCGAATAATAGTCAAGCACCTCATTCTCCTCTTTCCCTTTTGTTGGTTCCTGGTTTTGTGTTGGCTTTTCTGTTTTTACCTTTTTACTGAGCTTGCTCTTGCTGGCAGGAACCACACGCTTGTAGGGATTACCCTCAAACATCTTCTCTATATCAGCCTTTCTAACTAATGCCATTCTGCTGCTCAATCTTGATGCCTTCAACTTGCCGTTAGCCACAAGTTTGTAGATATACTGTCGGGTGCATCCCATCAGAATGGCAGCCTTGGAGAAGGTAAGATACTCTTGATGTTGCAGATCCATGATAGGCTCAATACCGTTAATCAAGTCCTGCTGTCTTTTCTTCCTAAGACGTTTTGCCTCTGCCTGACATTCCTCGGAACAGTATTTCTGCATACCACTCCTTGGCACGAATGTCTTGCCACAAAATTCACATTTTCTTGTCGGTCTCATACTCTTTGATATTACTATGTTCTACATACTTTGAGTATTCCACCGATGGAGTAAACGGAAGTGAACCATTGACAACCTTTGTCAACCCAGTCCACGATATAACGCTTTTTGCCTATCAGCTTCAAATCTGTCCTTCATCGTAACCACTCGTAAATCATTGTAAACTACGTTCACGATATGACAAAATAAAAGCTCCGCAAATTCTCCACGGTAGAAATACGCTGCAAAAATATGTGGAAAATCGGGAACTGCCAAAAAGCACTCAGAAAGTGTTAAAAATCAAAGAGTATTGAAAATCAAGACTTTATGGTTAGTTAGTCATAGTAAGTTATGGTTAGTTATAAGGCTCTAAATACATCCATAAAAACTGTTGCTTTTGAGTTGCAGCAGTCCCTCGGGGAGCTTTACTTCCGTCAGGCTTTTGCAATCGGCAAACACTTGGCTTCCCAGCAGGATGGCATTGTCGGGTATGGATATGCGGGTAAGGCCGTGGCAAGAACAGAAAGCGGCTTTACCTATACTTTTGAGTGTGGTGGACAGGGTGAGTTCCTGCAAGTGGTAGCAATTATGGTATTTACAAACAGTTGTTACTCAATGCTTTGTAAACAATAAGTCTGAAATATGGTCATAATATTTAAAGGAACATTCTAAA
>ERZ772861.1019-NODE-1019-length-25948-cov-3.449002_pt1 | contig 25948 bp, 18 predicted proteins | sample MGYA00512135_ERZ772861 | MGnify/ENA primary metagenome ERZ772861 (study PRJEB29015, sample SAMEA2737700) | human gut metagenome | biome: human gut; feature: human-associated habitat; material: faeces | place: China | collected 2012 ...
AGTAAATTCAACGATGTTTACACCATGCTGTCCAAGTGCAGGACCAACTGGTGGAGCCGGTGTTGCTTTAGCGGCAGGAATCTGTAATTTAATATATCCTTCTACTTTCTTTGCCATTTTAAGGCACCTCCTAATTCATTCTCAGTTTTTCAACTGTTTTGTGGTAGTCTGGGTGGATGACCCTCCCACGCGGACTTGCATTTGAAGTCCGGCTAATATTGTATTACAACTACACTATTTTGTCAATCGTTTGTTTACAGCTTTTTGACATCGGAGAAATTAATCTCTACAGGAGTCTCTCTTCCGAACATCTCCATGCTGATTGTTACGGTCTGGCGACCGGCATCAATCTTCTGAACCGTACCTACCGTATCCTTCCATACTCCGGCAGTAACAGAGATTACATCTCCTACAGCAAATGCTACGCTGATTTCGCTGCCAAAGTCAAGAGCGCGAAGCTCTTCGTCTGTCAACGGAACAGGTTTACTTCCCGGTCCTACGAAGCCCGTAACACCTCTGGTATTACGTACTACATACCATGCGTCATTATTATCCGCATCCATGTGAAGCAGAACATAACTCGGGAAAAGTTTTCTCTGGGAAACCTTATTCGTACCGTTCTTATCTTCTACCACTTCCTGAGTCGGCACTCTGACTTCAAGAATCTCGTTTTCAAGATGCCTGTTCTCGATTGCCTTCTCAATGTTGGCTTTTACCTTATTCTCGTATCCGGAATAAGTATGGACAACATACCAGCCCATTCCCTTGCCACTCTTGTTATCGCTGAGTGCCACATTGCTATGAGGCTCTTCATCAACGGGTTCCGGAATGATTTCAGGCTGTTCTTCCACTACAGGCTCCACATCTTCCAGTGGTTCTTCCTGTACAACAGGTTCCGGCATCTTCGGGGAAACCGGTTCCCATTCCTTCATCATTGGCTCAAAAATCTTTTTAGCTACTGCCCTATGTTCCTTCTTCTCTTCCATACCATTCAACCTCACTCTTACAATGCAGTTACGAAGTTAATTGCGAACTGGATCAGAGTATCCAGGAAAGTAATGACCAGACCCATTACAAGTGAAACACACAGAACAGCAACTGACTGTTTCAAAAGGTCTTCTTTGTTGGGCCATATGATCTTGTTAAGCTCTGTCTTAATGCCTTTCCAAAAGCTGCCCTTTGGAGCATCTGTCTTCGCTGAATCTCCCATAGTATGCCTCCTGTGGATTCTAACTGTTATTTTGTTTCCTTGTGTAATGTGTGAGTCTTGCAGAACTTACAATACTTCTTGATTTCCATTCTGTCAGGATGGGTCTTCTTCTCCTTCGTGGTATTGTAGTTACGCTGTTTGCACTCTGTACAAGCTAAAGTAATCTTTGTACGCATAATTCCACCTCCGCTAGCGTTCTAATTTATTTACCTGTGTTCTAATCTGCCGCCCGTGATATTTGGCCCCGATGCATTCATAAAAAAGCATAAAAAAAAGACCTAATTCACATCTTGCCTAACAACTATATCATACCCCATTCATATCGTCAACTTTTTTTTGAAAATAGTCTTGCAAAAAAATCCCAAAAGCCTTGCCATCAGCTATTTTTCGTGCTATTGTGAAAGTGTGTAACAGGGTATGTTTGGGTTCTATTTTTTATTTAATTTTTATTTAAAAAGAAAGGAGGGCGCAGTATGCCAATTTCCTATGCTACACTGCAAATCTACGATCAATATCTGACAACCTATGGCAGCAAGCGCTGCTCCCGTTATGACACCCATGATTCAAAAGAGCTCAAAGAGCTATACAGTTCCATACAGTTAAAGAACCGGTTCGCACCGGTATATTTAAAGAGCCCTACTGCCACGGAGATTTCTTATGCAATTCAGCTCAAAGAACAGGCTAAGTCTCTGCACGAAACGATAGATACGTTAAGCTGTGATGATGAGAATCAGCTTTTTTCCACTAAAACCGCCTATAGCGATCCCTCCGGACAAATCAGTGTTTCTTATGATCCGACAGAGACTCAAGGTGTTTCTTCTTATTATAAAGCACCTGCCCACTTTGTTATGTCAATTCAGGACTATGCAACCCCGCAGCGTAATACCTCCAGTTATCTGACCTCTTCCCAACCGGTCATGATGCCTGCCGGCAGCTATTCCTTCGATCTGATTACAAATAAACTGCACTATGAGCTGCAATTTGACTTACAGCCGGGCGATACACATGATACCCTGCAGCACAGGCTTATGCGTCTGATCAACAATTCTGACCTAGGCGTACATGCCGAGGTACTTCAGGACGACAACGGCCGCAGTGCCCTGCAGATTACCTCTGATGCTTATGGTATTCCTGCAAAAGGCAATGAACATTTCCGCATTACGGATGACAATACTTCCCACAAAAACGGCATGGTACATTACCTTGGTCTTAACAAAGACATTGAGCCTGCAAGAAATGCCGCCTATACAATAGATGGTGAACCCCAGTCTTCCTATAGCAATACTTTCCGGGTCTATGATGCATATGAAATCACGCTGCATCCTGAGGCTGCCACCGATAAGAACACTGAGATTCAGGTAGGACTTTATCCCGACCCACAATCTCTTTCCTATAATATAGACTCCTTTGTAAAAAGTTATAATGCGTTCCTGGAAAGCTCGAAATCTGCGCAGGAACATTCAGAACGTTTAAGCGAAGATATGCACAGGCTGCTGCAAGGGCATCAAAATGAGATTGAGAAATACGGTATACAGGTCAACAAGGATGATACTCTCCTCTATCCACCCAAAGAGGAAGCAGAAGAAGCGGCTCCGATGAATCTGGATGCATTGCAGAGCTTTGGCAGTCATTTAATCCGTAAATTAAGCTCTATCGTCATGGACCCCATGGAATACCTGAACCGGCAGATCTGTTCCTATCCCAATCCTGCCACTACTTATATCAACCCATATGTGACAAGTATCTACAGCGGCATGCTGTTCAATACATATTGTTAAAGGCATCATCTGATTCTTTCTCAAATGATGCCTTTTTTGTACCTATTATAATGAATATTTATAATTGCTCTTCTACCATGGTAAGTGCGGCACGAACCACCTTATCCATATCATAATATTTGTACTGTCCCAGTCTGCCTCCAAAGAGTACATTCTTCTCCTGCGCAGCTCTTTGTGCATATTTCTCATACAATTCACTGTTATGTTTATCATTTACAGGATAATATGGTTCATCCCCCCGGCTCCATTCCTTCGGATATTCTCTGGTAATGACAGTACCTTTCTGTGTGCCGAATTCAAAGTGTTTATGTTCAATAATACGGGTATAAGGTACTTCTCTTTCTGTATAATTTACTACAGCATTTCCCTGATAATTGTCTTCGTCTTTCAGATATTCTGTCTCAAAACGCAGGGAACGGTATGCCAGTTCTCCGTAACAATACTCATAGAATTGGTCGATCATGCCTGTATACAGTACTTTTTCAAAAGTATCTTCACCGTCCACAGAGATAAATCCGCCATCTGTGCTCCGCTGGCAGAAAGTCTCATAATCGGTTCCAAGCTTCACTGGAATTCCTTCCAGAAGCTTCTCCACGATCTGCGTATATCCCCCCTTGGGGATTCCCTGATATGGGTCATTAAAATAATTATTGTCAAAGACGAAGCGGACCGGAAGCCTCTTAATAATGAAGCTGGCAGTTCCTTGCAATCTCTGCCCCACTGCTTCTCCGTATAGCCTTTTACCAGTTTCTCATAGATATCTCTTCCGACCAGTGATAATGCCTGTTCTTCCAGATTCTTAGGCTCTGTGATATGCAGGTCTGCAATCTGTGCGTCAATATGCTCTCTGGCTTCCTTTGGGGTCTTGATGTTCCACATCTTGGCAAAGGTATTCATATTAAAAGGCAGGTTATACAACTCATCCTTATATCGTGCCACCGGGCAGTTAATATAGTGATTAAACTCCACAAATTGGTTTACATAATTCCACACTTCTTTATCTGAGGTATGAAAAATATGTGCTCCATACTCATGAACCTGAATTCCATTTACTTCTTTTGTATAAATATTACCGGCTATGTGATCTCTCTTCTCAATGACCAGACAGTCTTTTCCCCTTTTCTCCATCTCATGAGCAAAGACTGCGCCATATAGTCCTGCGCCTACTACTAAATACTGATAATGCATTGGTAAGTTTCCCTTTCTGTTATGTTAACTTCAGTGTAATCCCTCTACCGTGTTAAGTCAACTCAAAAACCATTCTCCTGTGGTTTCCAGTCCCGCGCCATCTGTTCGTATTCTGCTGCCTTCTGTGTAAGCCGAAGCTTCTCCAGCTCATACTCTTCCTGTGGCAGTGCCCTGATATGCGGTGACTTGGCATATCTTCGATAGCTCAACGCAAGCGCCATCAAAGGTGATGTACCGCTGCTGGCAATGTCAATCTCACTTTCACTTTCAAAAGCCGCTGTGTAGAACCAGTGCGCCGCCTCCGGATAATCCTCCTTCTTCAGGAAAAAGTATCCAAATTCCATGCATACTTCCGCAGAAGGAACAGTAATCTCACTGCGAAGCCCGGTCTTTAACATAGCTGCTGCATCATCGCTTAACCGATAGATCTTTAAAAGTACTGCAATGATCTGTCTGGTCAACAGTTCTTTGTTTCTGGCTGCCACTTCTTCCAGCATCTTTTCCAGGAACGTTCTTGCCCGGACCAGCGTATCTTCGTCTCCCGCTTTATACAGCTCACGCAGATACATAGTCAATAATCTGTCAGAAAGTGTGCCCTTTTCCTCTATGATTCTGGAAAAGACACCGAAATCTCTGCCGCTGTGGTCTCCCTGTGGTCTGTGGCGTACTTCAATCTCACTGTCATATACGACCGGATTCGTATTTATGGTCTCATGAATAGGCTCAATCCACGTAAACTGCCGTAGTCTTTTAAAAAGCTTGGGTCTTAAATCTCTGGCAAAATTCTCCGTAGGATGGTTAATCTGCTCGGTAACATAAATCATCTGCACAATCTCTACTTCGGGAAGAATTGCCTGCTTCAGCAGCTGGAACTTCTTTCTGTTCTCTGCATCTATGTATTCATCTGCATCCGCAGAATAGATATAATCCCCTGTTGCCTTGGAAAAGGCAAAATTTCTGGCTGCTGAGAAATCATTGCACCACTGGAAATCATATATTTTATCTGTATACTGCGCAGCTATCTCTTTCGTACGATCTGTAGAGCCGGTATCCACAATAATGATTTCATCCATTAACGCCTGTAGAGAATCCAGACAGTCTTTCAGAACTGCCTCTTCATTCTTAACAATCATACACAAGCTGAATCTTACATCTCCCATAGTTCTAACCCTGCCTTTCCTGATTCATTATGTCCTTTAAGCGCTGCTGCTTGCTCATGCTTTATTCCAATCACTTCGTATCTATATTTCAATAACTGTCTGATTATTTGACGTTTTATATGATAATTATACCGTATTAAATAAATTTACTCAACAATTATTCATTATTTTCTGTTATTATGTAAAGTTTTGTGTTAAAATAAAACCAGCGATTTTATAATACCAGTGCGAAACAATCTGTTGGTATTAAAGTAACAGGGGATACGTGTAAAGAAAAGGGGATTTATATGGATTACAGACAGACTTATGAAATACTGTTAAAGACGATTTGTGAAAATGACAAGAGAATTCTGCAATTACTGGCTCACATAAGCCAGTGTGATGATATGTTATTAGAGTTGTCCCTGCAGACTTGTCCCAATCCAGTCACTCTACAGGCAATTACGCTCAAAAAAGATCGCCTGATCGAGCAGTTGGAGAACGCCAGCGCTGATGAAGAACAGTATGTGTCACAGCTTAGCAGTATTGCTTCTTTGTGCAACGAGGTCACTTCCCATCCACTGTATCTGAAAATGGATCTCCTTCATGCTGCGATCAGTGAACGTATGAAGCTGGTACTTCATAAGGAGGATGCAAGCAATCCGTTAATCACCAGTCAGTTGTCAGAATATCAGGAGAAGCTGGAAATGGATATACGCATTCAGGAAGTTCCAAGAGAGAAACGCCATATCTTCTACGTATATCCAAATAAATAATCAGCCCAGAAGCTCCAGAAGTTCTTCTCTGGAGAATGTCGGATTATCCATATTCTCTCCGCCAAGAACCTGATCCGCCAGTTCCTGTTTCATCTCCTGGAGCTTCAGAATCTTCTCCTCTATGGTATCTTTGGCTATCAGCTTATATACCGTAACGACATTCTTCTGTCCAATTCTGTGTGTTCTGTCCGTTGCCTGGTTCTGCGCTGCCAGATTCCACCACGGATCAAAATGTATCACAATATCTGCACTCGTCAGATTAAGTCCTGTTCCACCGGCTTTTAATGATATAAAGAATACCGACACTTCATCCCGGTTAAATGCTTCTACCATTTCAATCCGCTGTTCCTTTGGCGTCTGACCGGTCAGTTTATAATAGGAAATCTGCTCTGCATCACTGCGTTTTGCCAGCAACTCCAGCATGGAAGTGAACTGAGAAAATACCAGAATCTTATGTCCTCCTTCTATGGCGTTATGCAGTAATTCCATACACATTTCCAGCTTCGCCGCACCACCCTTATAATTCTCGTATACAAGCAGCGGGTTACAACAGATCTGTCGCAGCCTGGTAAGCTCTGCAAGCAATTGCAGCTTTTTCTCACGAAACTGTGCATCTGTCTGACCATTAAGCAGACGTTTGAGATTCTGTACATTTGCCGTATAGAGCTGTTGCTGCTCCTCTTCCATTCTGGCATACACTGCTTCTTCCAGCTTATCAGGCAAGTCTGCCAGCACCTCTTTTTTAAGGCGTCTCAGAATAAAAGGCGTAATCATTCTGCGAAGACGCATCATGGCATCCTGATCCTGCTGTTCCACAATGGGCGCTTCTATCTCTTCTTTAAACTGCTTATATCCATAGAGAAATCCCGGCATCAGATAGTCAAAGATACTCCACAGCTCGCTCAATCTGTTCTCCATAGGCGTACCTGTCAATGCAAACCTGGTTCCCGCATGAATCATCTTCACCGCCCTGGCAGCCTGCGTGCTCTGGTTCTTAATGAACTGTGCTTCGTCCAGTATTTCACAGAAGAATTCTGTATTTTCATAGTTCTCAATATCCCTCTTGAGCAGGTCATAGGAAGTGATCAGAATATCCATGTCTGTGCTCTCTTCTACCAGTCTTTTTCTGGAAGCTGCATCTCCCGTGACCATGACAGGATGCAGGTCTGGAGCAAAACGTTCTATCTCACTTTGCCAGTTATACACCAGCGAAGCCGGGCAGACGATCAATGTCCTGTGTCTTGCTGTCATCAAAAAAGCAATGACCTGCAAGGTCTTACCAAGTCCCATATCATCCGCCAGAATACCGCCAAAGCCATTTGCCTGTAAAGCTTTGAGCCAGCGAAATCCGCTCTTTTGATATTCTCTCATGATCTGCTCAAGCTCCTTTGGGACTTCATATTCGCTGTCTTCCATGGCACGCATATTTCTGACCAGCTGCCTGAAATCCGTATCCCGGCGGATATACTCTGCGCCCTCCTCATGAGCCAGACTATCCAGAAACAGTGCGCGATACCGTGGAATCTGTATCTCTCCGCTTCTGATCTGTCTTGCCGTCAATTGCAGACCATCCACCAGCTCTACCAGATTCTCCAGTCTGGTATCCTGCATATTCAGAAATGCACCTGAACGCAGACGATAATATTTCTTGCGCCGATTGTACTTTGTTAGCACTTCAGCCAGTTCATCCATTGACAACTCGCTGGAATCCAGAGTCAGATCCAGCAGACCACTTTTTAGTGAAATTCCCATGGAAAAGGCAGGTGTATTCAGAATCTGCACCTTTTTCATCTTCTCTGATATATAGACCTCTCCCAGCTCTTCCAGTGCATGTATGCCGCTTTGCAGAAATTCATAAATCGCATCCACATCCTCACGCAGCACCCTGCGTTGGCTTTTGCCATCATATTCCGGGAAAAAGGCACTGACTGCGGCATCCATCTCCATCTCCCGCTGCACATCTCTCTTCTGCGATATAGAACCGGACGGCATATCAATAAAACGTGCCGCATCATTCTCTACGGAAAAGACATCATAACTCTCTTCTCCATAAACCGCACATAATCTACATGTAATCTCATCATATTCTGGCATATCCAGATAAATGGCAAACTGCGCCTGGTCAGGGAGATAATTCTCCGGGCGAAATTCCTGAATATGCACATTATAATGTTTCTCAAGTTCCGGTAATAAATCCCTGCAAAAAAGCGGCAGCTCCCGCTCTGCAATAAATACGCTGTTACCGACTTGCTCATTCATATATGTGCGAAAGCCCCGAACTCTGCGTATTGTATCCAGGCTTGTCCGATATATGATACCCGCATCGCTGTCATAGGCATAGGAATATACCGCACCTTCTGTCATAGGCATGGAACGCGCAATCAGCCGGATGCCAGAGGGAACACCTATAACACTCAAAGGAATCGGTGGCTCCCCTTCCTGCACTGTGTACTGTACGGGATTCGTAAAAACCGTCTCCAGCTCAAAAGGCATCTGAGACTCTTCCATGATCCCCATAAATCTGTCCAACTGCACGCCTGCCAGTGGAATCTCTCTCCTGACATCGTTTCTTGTGTAATACTGATAGATATTCTGTCCACCACGGGTCTGAAAATCCTTCATGATATCCACAAGGAAAGCCGCAAGTGGTGCACCTTCCTTGTCAAAAGCCGACAGATGATGGTAAAATGCCAGCTTCGCTCCATAAGACTTATACTCAGAATCCGCCATAAGTCTTGCGAATTCTCCTATGTCTTTTAATACATAAAGCTTCGTAATTCCAATGCGAAATTCCACGGAGAGCTTACCATGATAGTCATGGCAGCAGGGTATAAGCTGTACTTTGCCCCGCACTGTAGGCTGCTTAAAAGGAAGCTGCTGTTCCAGCCCCTGATTCATCAGAATTCGATACATACCTCTGTCCGTCTGTGGCATGGAGCGTTGTCTGGTAAGGTGCTCCCGCTCCGGTGTTTTGCCATATAAGGTACTGCCTTTTACAATACCGGGCGTTGCTTCCAGCTGTGCTATCTTCTCCGGGAATTCTACCTTGAGCTTCTTCGCCGGGGCTTCCTGCTTACACCGTATGTCCTCTCTCACCTGAAAATAGCGAAGCAGTGTCGCTACACAATGCTTACAAAGACCGGCATATTCTACATGGGCAGGACATTCGCAACGATAAGAATGCAGCTCTTTTGCTTCTTCGTCTACCACCACTTCCGTGTTATAGCATCTCCAGCTGCTTCCCTGTACATATGCTTTGATCTTCTTACACGGTGTTTCTTCTATATATACATCCTGAATCTGAATATGCTGCACATTACCACTCTGATACAGCCATTTACCTCTTTGAAATACCTGTTGTGATGTATCCTTGCGAATATCTGTCTCTGTATACATAATATCCATGCCTTCCTGTTATCCTATACCTCTGATGCCCCAAAACCCATGTGCAAAATCGCAGCTTCAATGCTTTGTTTTTGCCTATGTGGGTCTGCATAATTACCTTATAACAGATTATAGCACAAAATGACGGCCTGCACATATTTTCTTAATGATAGATACCATTCCTTGGATGACTCAGGAAGCGGTATCCCTCTCCCCATTTCGTCTCAATGTATCTTGAACTCTCACCATCATCTTTCATCTTCCTGCGCAGCTTGGAAATATGCATGGCTACTGTATTCTCACGAACATTCACATAAGGCAGTCCCCAGGCTTTCTCATAGATATCTTTTCTGCTGACTAATACATCTGCACTCTCCATCAGTACCTGCAATACCAGTGCTTCCATCTTCATAAGCACAATCTTCTCACCATCCATTTCCAGGAGTGAATTCTTCGTATCCAGAATTACATCTGAAACTGCAATTCTGCCGTCTTCCTGATATTGCACCGGCTTAACGCTCTTACGACGATGATTCACACTGGCAATACATTTTGCCATTAATTGAACCGGAGGCGTTGCAATGGGCATATAGTCTGCAATCCCCATACGATACGCACCTACCACGCTGATATCGTCCATATCCTTGCCCATCATAAACATCGTGACATCGTCTTTTCTGTCCAGAATCTCCATTGCCAATGTATATCCTGATTTGTTCGCCATATAATCGTCCACAACTACCACATCATATTGTTCCTGTGTAGCCTTACGATATCCCTGAAAAGGCACGTGTTCTATGGTTGCATCCATATTCCACATGGTACAGGCTTTCAGGTAGCCTGCGTCTCTGCCATCTTCTTCAATAATGAACAGGACCTTTGCGGAAATATCATCCGATACTGACAGTAAGTTTCTCATATGGGTTCTCCTTCCTCATATCTGGTTGAAAATTAATTTTCTTTTTAACCTATTTTAGCATATTGTCTGAATATAATTATTATTTAATGTATTTTTGTCCTATGTATGATATACTTGTCTTGTGTTGTATTATATGTCTATACTACAATTGTTAATGGGGCTGCCCACAGTCCTGTCACCTCGCAAAGGAGGAACTTCTTATGAAAAAAATTCGTGCACTCGAACCTCAGCTCCTTGTCCTGGAAGCCCTTACCTATAATCAATGGGTCATCACAATGGGACAGATGCTGCAAGCAACCAGTATGGATCTATACATACATTGCGTAAATGTCGCCTCTATCGCTGCCCATATGGCACTCTTTGGCAATCGCCAAATGCTCAATGAACAGGGGATCTCTCCGATTTCTCTTGTGTTAGGTGCTTTTCTCCATGATATTGGTTATATTGGAAGGGGATGCTGCTCTGCCTGTGGCAAAAATCCCCAGTCTATGTCTTATATGGAACAGCTGGCTTTTGATGAACATATCAGTGCCGGTCTCGAACAGGTCAAGCATCATACGGATGACCCTGTTGTTCTGGATATTGTATCCATGCATCACGAATATCTCAATGGAACAGGCTATCCAAATGGATGCCGGGCAGAGGATATCCCACCTCATGTCAGGCTCGTCTCCATTGCCAATTCCTTATGCGCTTATCTGGAAAATACACAGCATACGTCTGCTGATTCTACGCCTATGCTTATGACTGAGTTATTGGATTATCTGCATAATGAAGCAATCAGTGGAAAATACGATATTACACTTCTGAATGCATTTTTCGATGGCATTATGAGCTATTATGACAGTCTTATTCCTCTGCACAACGGTCTACGCGATTATTGCTCAGAAAAAGGATAAGCAGCAGAATTGCTATCAGCCCCAGTATGCTCAGTCCTACAAGGAAGGACGCATTGGCTCTGCCCAGTTCTGCCTGATAGGCGGCTGGATTCTTGGGTGAAATGGCATCCTGATCGTGGTTGGTATTATCATCTGTTCCTGTATTGTTTATCCATGGGGTGTTATCTGCACTTGTGTGACTCTCCCATGGAGTATCATCAGGGATGGTGGTCAGAAGTTGTATATCATTTTCAATTGCAGGGGCTTCCTCTGTCTTTGTATTATTGGAATTCACTGGTGGTTGAATTTGATTTAAACCGTCTGCTAATACAAATGTTACATCATTTATGTTCGTAATATCATTCTTGCCAGGTACTCCATTTATCAGATTGTTAGGGATATCTGATTTACTTGTGGTTCCATTTGAGGAATTATCATTTTTCCCTGATATTCCATTATCTGTGTTATCGGGTTTATTCGTTGTTTCATTATTAGAGCTGTCCGATTTACCAGTTGATCCACTATCTGAGTTATCTGGTTTTGTTGCGCTTCCATTGTTGGAGTCTCCCGGTTTCGTGGTGCTTCCATTGCTGGTGTCATCTGTTTTCGTGGTGCTTCCATTATTGGCATCACCCGGATTGCCTGTGGAATTATCCTTATCCTGGTCTGGGGTAGTTGGTTTGGTATCTTCCTTCTTGGGTGGCTCTGCTGCCTGATTAACCTGTAAGGCTGCCTGGTTGGAGCTTACCTTGATCTGCTGCCCATTCTGTTCGCTGACTACCGTCAGTTCGCACCAGAAAGTGTATTTTCCTGCTTTATAGCCGGAAGGAATTTTACACTTGACTGTATTGCCATTCACTACTTTGGTCTTTTTGCCATTCTGCTGCATATACCACTGTGGCGTAATGGTATAACCCTGTTCCGTACTCTGCGCATAGGCAACTTCCATATAGCTTTCTTCATAATCAGACTCCACTTCTACAGAGACTGGCTGTTTTGTAACAGACACTGGATTTATCCAGTATGCATAGAATGTCTCATCCTGAACAATATCTGATTTTCGCACTGCTTCACCTGACGTACTATAATAGCAGGTTTCCCTGCCACCCTTTTGCAGGTAATAGCCTGCAAATAATCCATCTTCCCTGACTGGAAGCATAATATCGGGCATCTGCTTCCCATATGCCGCTGTAATAGTCTCTACCACATTGCCATAGGCATCTTCCAAAGTTACTGTATATTCTTTGGGAATCTTGCGGTATACTGCAATATAGTTTTTGTTCTCTGTAACGGGGGAATGCACGGTGTCCGTCCCTGTCAGGTTCTCTTTACGTCCTGTCTCCATATCGTCCCAGCCGGTAAAAGTATAACTGTACTGTGAATCTGCCTTTCTGACAGGTTCTGTCTTCACCGGGTAATCAGCCATACTTCCCTTTGATGTAGTGATGCTGCCCAGTAAAGTCATATCATAATTATAATAATTTAAGGTCAGTTGTTCTTTGGTAAGTTGAGTTATGGTTATCTTCCCACTTCCCTGTCTCACACCTGCTGCCACCGAAACGTTTTTGCACACATCTGAGTTATAATAATTCGTTCCACCATATGCCTGCTTATTTTCTTCAATCATAGTCTCCGATTTGCCACATGATAGTTGATATTTATCTATGCTGTTAGTGTCCTTCCCACAGTTCCGCTTGGTATGTGTCCACGAACCATCTGTAATAAAGTCCGAATCCATATCGCCTTCATTGCTTCCCCATTCTCCGCACACACTGCAATTGGCTTCTATATAGCCCGGCTGATCATCACTGACTCTGAAATTCTCAAATGTTCCACACTGTACAAAACAGCTGCCGTCATGAGTATGTCTGATTTCTCCTGTGTAACAGCCGCCGCCTGATTCTTCACTGCCTGTGTGCTCATGGTATCTGGTATAGCCACTCTGTCCACCCTGATAGCCACCGCCGCCACCGGCTGAATTGGGTTCTGAACTGGATTCACCCATTGAAGTTCCATTTAGCACTCCTTTATCTATTCCTCCATAACCGCCATCTTGCGTATCCGTGGCTCCTCCTCCACCGCCGGCAACTGCTGCTGTAACTCCATTGATCACTACGGTCGTGGCTCCGCCTCCGGAAGTCAAAGTTCCCTGACCTCCTCCCTGGCTGTCATTGCTTCCACCAATACGAAGCTCTACCCGATCATTCTGGTGAAGACTGACCTGCATATTGACCATGCCACCTTTTCCACCTGTATGTTCCTGATAAGAACCGCCCTGCGCACCATATAATTCAAATTGATAGACGCCGTCACTCGTCACTGTAAAATCCTGACTGACTTCATATTCCCAGTGGTCAGGCTCACTTGCTGTCTGTTCAGGACTCATTGTCACAGCCGCCGCCATCAATGTCATAATTCCTTTCTTCATCCATATTGCTTTCATTGTACTACTCCTTATTTCACATTCATTATGTGTGTCACGTAACAAGGCGGTATGTTATAGTACTTTAGTCTCATTTGCAATAGATGTTATGATTCTTTTAAGGTTATTGCCAAACATAAAATTCATAAAAACATAAACAAATCATAAACTGAGGTCTTTTTCCATAAACAAAAAAGCCAAATATGCCTGCAAATCCAAGGATTCACAGCCTATCTGGCTTTTTCTTATATATAAAAAATATTCCCCCGTAGTTTATAAACGAATTTATACTTTATTCAAATACAATCTGTCTGCCGTGTGCTCTTCCATATTCCTCCAGGCGCTGTCTGAAATGCTCCACACCTTCTGTATTACCGGCAAGATTATGCAGAAGCATAATCCTTACAAAGGTATCATATGCCTGTTCTCCCAGCGCATCAAGATCTGACATCTGTGTCACTTTTACAAAAGTCAACAGCGCCAGCAGATTGTCACCACATGCCTGATGTGCACAGCCAAGCAAATAACCATATTCTGCACCTTTAAAACGGTCTGCATATTTCATCAGATGCTCCCTGGCTTCCTGTCCCTTATCCAACTCCAGTAAAAGTCTGGCATAGGCTGGAACTGCCACCTTCATAAAGCCTTTTTCCGGATTATCATTTCTGGCGAAGCACTCTGCATAAGCCTTAGCGGCATCATCATATCTCTTCAATATGTAGTAGGACTGTCCCATCTGGAAATACAGATAATCATCAAAAGGTGTCTCACCCAGTGCAGACTGCAGCATCGTCAGGTTTCTCGCCTGTTTACGCTCCATCTCCTCCGGTGTGATATCATATCCATGGTGTTCGACCTCTACAGGCAGACGATAAGTACTCAGGCATACCTCCTCCAAGTTCACCTGGTTCTTCGGCGTAATCTGCTCATGAATACGGAATCTGTACTCGAAGAAATTACGATTGTAGAAACGTGGAACCTCTTCTGCCTTATAGGTATGTTCTCCATCCGGCTGCGTGTATACATTCGTCAACCCCATCATTCCAACATGGCGAAGATGCTGCTGCATACAGATACGCAGAGCCTTTTCATCAAGCTGCGTCAGATATTCATCGCAATCCAACACCAGAATCCAGTTATTGGACGCCTGCGCTGCAGCAAAATTGCGGGCTGCGCTGAAATCATCAATCCATGCGAAATCATAGACTTTATCTGCATAGCGAGTGGCTATCTGTCTGGTATCATCTGCCGAACCGGTATCCACTACAATAATCTCCCAGGAATATCGGCGCAATGCCTTGAGACAGTTCTCAATATATTTTTGTTCATTCTTTGCAATGATGCATACTGAAATAGGAAGTTTTGTCATTTTCGTCCTCCACCTTAGCTGTTTACTACACGTTCTTTCTCACGCATGCATGCTTCATACTTACCCTGAAAAACCTCAGCCATCTTCTCATCGCCCATATTACGGTACAGTTCGATAATATGCTCATAGCAGTGCAGCAGATTCTCGCCCAACGTATCTGCATCTGCCATGGTTGTTGTTTTTACATAATAAAGCAGTGCTTTAAGCGGCTGTCCATTATCCAGGCAAACACCTGCATAGGTGAACTGGAACTTCGCTGTCTTGCATCGTCCTGCATAACGATCCATCAGGGCAAGTGCCTCCTTCTCCCTGCCTACTTTCACATAAGCTTTGGCAAGAGAAATAATCATAACCTGCACATAGATAAATTCTGGTGAAGGATCACTGGCAAGACCTCTCTCATAGAATGTAACGGCTTTTTCATGGTTGCCAAGGATAAATTCTGACTGACCAATCTGGAAAAGAGTATAGGAATCCTCAGGATCGCGTTCCAGATTCTTATATAACAAGCTCAGATTGCGTCGCTGCTTATCCTGCATTTCTTCCGGTGTCAATGCATAACCATGATGCACAACCTCCATAGGAAGCAGGAAGCACTGCATCATTTCTTCTCTCTTCGCCATATCCCTGGAGCACACCTGCTCATGGATTGGATAATCAAATGTATAAAAGTTCTTATTATAGAAGCGGGTCACATCATCTGTTCCATATCCTGTCTGCCCGTCTTCATCCAGAACAAGATTCTTGAGCCTGATCACTCCTGTATATCTTGGAAACTTCTGCATCAGGATACGCATAGTCTTCACGTCTATGCTGTTTACATATTCATCACAGTCCAAGGACAGTATCCAGTTATTAGACGCATGCTGTGCGCAGAAGTTCCTGGCTGCGCTGAAATCATCAATCCAGGCAAAATCCAGTACTTTGTCCGCATACCGGGACGCAAGCTCCTTTGTCCTGTCTGTAGAACCTGTATCTGTAACAATAATCTCAAAGCCGTATGGTTTTAATCTCTTCAAACATTCTTCGATATTCTTCTCCTCATCTTTTGCGATGAGGCACACGGAAATCGGCACCTTAGACATATATAATCCCCTTTATGAACAAACTATTCGGTAATTGCAAAAATACTCCTTGCATGGGACGAATTGTGCAGATTGAATAATGCAACGCATGCCCACTCTCGTTACGTGAAAAACGTAGCAGTACATAAGGTGCTAAAAAACAGCGCCTAAGTGCTGACGTTTTTCAAGTGCATGCTTATGCATTTATTAAATCTATACAATTCTGTATCTACAATGATGCACTTGCAATTATGCTATTTTTTTATAGTTGAATTGTAGCACAATTTGAATTTATTTTCTATATTATATAAACATTTTATGTAAATTATTTGCAACTATTTAGGGGCATGCAAATTGAGGCAGAATATGTTTGTTCTCAAGCATCTTTGACTCGATTTATATGGCGAAATAACCACAATAAGCAGATAACAAGTAAACTTGTTATCCAGTAAAGCATCGAAGATGCGGTTTTGCGCATGTGGTTCTGAATAGTTATATCTACTCTTCTATTGGAAAAGGCGTTGCATATACGGAAGTTCCATCCAGCTCCTCTTCTATTCCAAGAAGTCTGTTATACTTTGCTACTCTGTCACTTCTGCACGGTGCGCCGGTCTTGATCTGACCTGCATTCACTGCCACTGCAAGATCTGCAATAAAGGTGTCCTCTGTTTCTCCGCTTCTATGACTTATTACTGCTTTGTACCCATGATGTTGTGCCATCTCTACAGCACTCATGGCTTCACTGACTGTACCAATCTGATTGACCTTTACCAGAATCGCATTCGCAACTTCCAGTTTAATTCCTGCCTCAAGGCGTTTCGTATTCGTTACAAACAGATCATCTCCTACCAGCTGCACCTTTGAGCCCAGGCGCTTCGTCATCAGCTTCCATCCATCCCAGTCATCCTCTGCAAGTCCATCTTCTATGGAAATGATAGGATACCTCTCAATAAGTCTGTCATAGTAATCAATCATCTGCTCCGTATCTCTTACCACTTCTTCCTCGGCACCGCTCAACTCACTTTCGCCCGGGAAATGATACATGCCGTCTTCCTCGTTATATAATTCAGAAGCAGCAACATCCAAAGCAATCTTCACATCTGTACCGGGCTTATATCCTGCTGCCTTGATAGCTTCTACAATTAAATCCAGCACTGCGACTGCATCCGGAAGGTCTGGTGCGAAACCACCCTCATCACCTACACCTGTGGATAATCCACGCCCATGACATAATTTCTTCAAATTATGATAAATTTCTGCACATACTCTAAGTCCTTCTGCAAAGCAGCATGTGCTTACAGGCATAATCATAAACTCCTGAAAATCCACTGTATTGGTCGCATGTCTTCCGCCATTAAGAATATTCATCATTGGAACCGGCATTCTTGCTGTATCAATTCCCCCCAGATATCGGTATAAAGGGATATCCAATGCCTTCGATGCCGCTCTGGCAGCTGCCATGGACACTGCCAATGTTGCATTTGCACCCAGATTACTTTTATTTTCTGTTCCATCTGTTTCTGTTAATATTTTGTCAATTCTTCTCTGATTCAGGGCATCTTTCCCAACCAGTACATCCTTAATCTTGAAATTCACATTGCGCACTGCCTTCATAACGCCTAATCCCATATAGCGCAATTCACCATCTCTTAATTCCACGGCTTCATATTTACCGGTACTCGCCCCTGATGGCACAGCTGCCACTCCTATATACCTGTCATTTACAATAACCTGTGCTTCTACTGTTGGATTACCTCTGGAATCTAATATTTCTCTTGCATGAACATCGCTGATTACATAATGCATCATATAAAAAACCTCCATTTTGAACATTTTGTATTATCCTGTCCAAAATGGAGGTAACTTATCCAGCATTTTTAATTATATTTCTGATTATGTTGTACATATGATATAAATGCGTCCTTATCAATCGGCTTTGAATAAAAATATCCCTGCAGATAGTCACATTCCAGTTTTTTAAGCATATTCATCTGTTCTTCACTCTCTATGCCCTCTGCCACAATCTTCCGGTGTACATCATGGAACATGGAAATCAGGTTCTTCAAAGTCACAAAGCTGTCACGATTCTGGAATGCACTCCATACAATGCTCTTATCCAGCTTAATCACGTCCACAGGATACTCCAGAACCCTCACCAGATTAGAATATCCGGTTCCATAATCATCCAGTGAAAATGTGAATCCGAGATTCTTCAACCGGTGTAATTGCTCGCTCAGCCTCTGCTCGTCATAATTCGTTGCAGTCTCTGTAATCTCCAGATTGATATGCGTTGGATCAATATTATATTTATTCAGATAAAACACAAGCTTATCCGATAATTTCTTATCCATACACTGCATAACGGACAGATTAATTTCAATAAATTCTACACCAAGCTTCTCTAAATCATGATCGCTGATAAAATGAAATACTTCATCGATCACGTATTCACTGATTTCATGTATCTTACCATTGCTCTCGGAAATAGGGATAAATTCCTCAGGTGACACAAATCCCAGAACTCTGTCATGCAAACGTATCAATGCTTCAGCAGAAATAATCCTGCCTGTCGCAGTTTCTACAATGGGCTGATAGAACATGGTGAACTCTTTCTCAACCAGTGCCCTTTCTATCGCCTCTTCAACACCTCGGTATCTTTGAAGCTGGTCAATGCCAAAGCTGTCTCCCTGTATCACTTCTACCGATTCATTGCTATTATAACGCATATCATCACAAGCTGTAAAATACCGCTTGTAATTCAATCGTACATTCTTGTCACAATCCAGATTGATTACTGCAACGAACAGCTGTAAATGCACTGCTGCGCCATTCAGTAAAAACGTATCATCCATCCTGTTCCTTAATTTATCAAAGAAATCCTGTTCTGAAAATTTGTCTTTTGTATGTACAATAACCACAAATCTTCCCATTCCAATGTAGTAAACAGAGGTCAGCATGGAGTATTCCTTAATCCGTTCTGCAAGTTCCCTGATGATTTCAACAATTGCCACTTCATGACAGTTTTCTTTAAGATATGTATAATTCTTTAATTTAATAAGGTATACCGTTTTGTTATTTTGATTATAGATTTCTTTACTGACATATTGCTCATATGCCTTTCTGTTGAGCAGCCCTGTATATGAGTCCTTATAAAATTCCACTACCGTCAATGCCAGAAGGAATACAACAATATTGACAATCAGCATGGAATAATACAGCGTTTCATCTTGTAATACAATGAAAGCAACAGCCTGCAGTACTGCAAAAGAAGCAACCAGAACAACGCACTGTCCAAAGATTTTGGGAAGAAATCTGCGCTTCATGATTCCCCTGATTGTTGCACCAATTGCATAAAATGCCCTTACCAGCATTAACAACCAGAAGAAGCTGCCTCTATATATGATTCCATCCTGCATATAGAAGATCAGATGTGTAAAAGGTGAAGCCACAATCATAATGTCCATTATAATCGCAGGAACAAACAACGATATCTTCTTCCACATGGGATAATAATGGAACTGATTCAGAAGGCACAGCATAAAATATGCATACAAAGAATAAACCGATACTGTCATAATATAGTGGATAATGCGTTCTGCAATTATCATCCCCTGATTATACGGCAATATTCCCTCTTCCATGGAAATTCCATACAGATGGTTGACATACATAATTACACCAGCCCACATCAGCATACGAAAAGCCCTGCGGTAGTATTCCTTACTCTGCACACTCACATAGGTAAACCATAAGCATACCAGAAGTATGCTTAGAATCAATAAAACATATCCTATTCTCATATTGATCAAGACCTCATCTCCTATCTTAATCCCCTACAAGCAATAGTCTATCATATTTGTCATATTATTTCTACAATTTATTATTACTTTGTTATAATTTATCCTATGTGTCCTAAAATACAAAAAGAGCCGGATTGTAAATAAAATCCGACCCTTTAATATCATATTTTATTTTCTGATCAGTAAAGACTGGCCTGTCATTTCTGCAGGCTTCTCCATACCCATTGTTTCAATCAATGTTGGAACGATATCTGCAAGGCATCCGCCTTCCTTTAATGTGTAATCCTTATCATAATTTACAAGAATAAATGGAACAGGATTCGTTGTATGGGCTGTGTATGGTTCTCCTGTCTCATAGTCTACCAGCTGTTCTGCGTTACCATGGTCTGCACATATGAACATTGTACCGTTTACGGAAAGTAATGCATCTACTGCCTTACCTACGCACTCGTCTACCACTTCCACTGCCTTGATTGCCGCAGCTTCTACACCAGTATGTCCAACCATATCAGGGTTAGCAAAGTTAATGATAATTACATCATACTTACCGGATTTGATTGCGTCTACCAGCTTGTCACATACCTTATATGCGCTCATTTCAGGCTTCAGATCATAAGTAGCAACTTCCTTTGGTGAAGGAACCAGTACTCTGTCTTCACCCTTGTTGGGTTCTTCTACACCACCATTGAAGAAGAATGTTACATGGGCATATTTCTCTGTTTCTGCGATTCTTGCCTGGGTCATATCATGTGCTGCGAGCCATTCACCAAAAGTATTGGTTACAGAAATCTTGTGGAATGCTACTGACTTATTAGGAATTGTTGAATCATAGTCAGAGAAGCATACAAACTTCACATCCAGTCTCTTTCTATCAAATCCTTTAAAATCATCATCACAGAAGCATCTTGTCATTTCTCTTGCCCTGTCAGGTCTGAAATTAAAGAAAATAATGGAATCACCGTCTTTAATTGTAGCTACAGGCTGTCCATTCTCTGTTACTGCTGTAGGCATTACGAACTCATCTGTCTTGCCATCATCGTAGGACTGCTGTACTGCAGCAGGTCCGGATACAGCACTCTTGCCTTCGCCTGTTGTCATTACATCATATGCAAGCTTTACACGGTCATAGTTGTTATCTCTGTCCATTGCATAGTAACGGCCCATAACGGATGCTACCTTGCCAACACCGATTTCAGCCATCTTGGCTTCCAGCTCTTCTACATATCCCTTACCGGATGCAGGAGGTGTATCACGTCCGTCCAGGAAGCAATGTACATATACCTTGGAAAGACCATTCTTCTTAGCAAGCTCTAACAGACCATAAAGATGTGTATTATGGCTGTGAACACCACCATCAGATAACAGTCCGAATAAATGAAGGGCAGAATCCTTTGTCTTGCAATTGTCTACAGCTTCCAGCAATGCAGGATTTTCAAAGAATGTACCATCCTGAATCTCCTTAGTGATTCTTGTAAGCTCCTGATATACAATTCTTCCGGCACCCATATTAAGATGGCCTACTTCTGAGTTACCCATCTGACCTTCCGGAAGTCCTACTGCCATTCCACTTGCCTTACCCTGTACAAATGGATATTCTTTCATAAGTCTGTCCATAACAGGGGTGTTCGCCTCTGCTACTGCATTATGGTCCTTTCTCTCATTGAGTCCGTAACCATCGAGGATCATTAAAACAGTTGTTTTCTTACTCATTGTTCTGTTCTCCTATTCCTTATTTTATTTTTATCAGTTTAAATCAAGTTTACTTGTTAAAATTTTCACTGCTAGTTGATTATACACTGTTTTATCAATGGATGCAATAACATCAGGAATTTGTGTAATTTTTTTAGAATTTTCAGAATAATGGTTGACAGGTATCACTTTTAGGCGTAACGTAGGGGATGTCACTATTGATTCACACACGAAAGGAGGTAAATTATGTTACTGATTAACTCAAATAACACAACAGCCAACAACATAAGCATTTATTGTATGGGAATTACCTCCGGTTATACGCAGCCATAACCTAATATGGTTCGGGCACAATTGTATTGATTTTAGACCACGGTAGTTTTCTATCGTGGTTTTTTTGTGCACAAAAATATGATTGCTGCCAATTAGCCGGAACAAACCAACACATTTAGAAAGGGATTTGGGAGATTTTATGAGAAAGAAACTATCAACGTATATATGGGAATATAAATGGCACTATCTTTTTGCCATTATTGCCCTGATTATCAGCGTATCCCTGGATATGCTGTCCCCTATGCTGACAATGCATATCATAGATGATGTCATTGTCGGTAGAGAATTGACATTACTGCCCTGGCTATTGGGCGGAATCCTGATGGTAGGCGTTGGAAGATGTATATTCCAATATTGTAAGGAATATACCTTTGACAAAGCAGGTTCCAAAATAGCCTCTGACATGAGGCTTGAACTCTTTGACCATATTCAAAGTCTCAGCTGTAATTATTTTGATAAAACAAATACCGGAGAATTAATGGCAAGAGTCAAGGATGATATTGACCGAATCTGGGATACCCTCTCCTATGTCGGCATGCTGATCATCGAAGTAATCTTCCATACTACAGTTGTATTATTCTGTATGTATAACCTGAATGCTCCGCTCGCCATCATTCCTACTCTTGCCATGATCCTATGCGGATTTATCGCCATCAGAATGGAAAACAGGCTTGGCGACGTTTATGAAGCAATCAGTGAAGAAAATGCAACTTTAAATACGGTAGCGGAAGAGAATCTTGCAGGTGTCCGCACAGTAAAGGCTTTTGCCAGAGAGAAATTTGAAATCAAAAAGTTCCTCTCACACAACAAACGTTACTATGACTTAAATATGCAGCAGTCCAAAATATTTGTAAAATACTACCCCTGCTTCCAGATCATCACCAAGCTTCTGCCTATGACGATTCTGTTACTGGGTGGCCGTCTGGTCATGAAAGATGTCATAACTCTTGGTGCCCTGGGTGCTTTTATAGAGTATTAAGTGCATTCTTTGCATATTCCAATAATATTGTATGGCCAATGGAAATGCTTGGCTGGCTCTCCAACAGTCTGTCTGCCGGTATCGCATCCAATAAGAAGATCAATAAGATCTATGAGCAGAAACCTGCCATTACAGAATCAGCCAATCCTGTCATTCTGGATCACGTGGAAGGTAAGATTGAGTTCTCTCATGTATCTTTCCATAAGGAAGATATGCATGAGATTCTGCATGATATCTCCTTTACGGTAGAGCCTGGTAAGACAATTGGAATCATGGGCGCAACAGGCGCAGGCAAAACCTCTGTCGTACAGCTTCTGCAAAGGCTCTATGACGCTACTGATGGAGTCATCCGCCTGGATGGTGTGGATATCCGTGACCTGACCTTTGACCAGCTGCGTGGCAGTATCTCTCTCGTTATGCAGGATGTCTTCCTCTTCTCTGATACCATTACAGAGAACGTGAAGCTTGGCAAACGTGATATCGTAGATCTGGAAGCAGTCCGCAAGGCAGCTCTTGCTGCCCAGGCAAGCAGTTTCATTGAAAAAATGGACAATACCTATGACACGGTCATTGGTGAACGTGGTGTTGGTCTGTCCGGTGGTCAGAAACAGCGCATCAGCATCGCCAGAGCCCTTGCCAAAAATACACCGATACTCGTCATGGATGATTCTACTTCTGCCCTGGATATGGAAACAGAACATGAAATCCAGAAGACATTACATGGTCTGAACCATACAACGAAACTCATTATTGCACACCGGATCAGCGCTGTCCGCCATGCTGACGAAATCATTGTACTGGAGAATGGCTCCATACATGAACGAGGCACACATGAAGAACTGATGCAAAAGCGTGGACTTTATTATGCAACATATTTATCACAATATGGCGCATATACTGCTCCCGGTGTTGCTGATTCTCACAAAAAGGAGGCGTAATCATGCCCATTAATTCATATAAGGAAGATGAAAAAGCCGCTGAAGCCAGCAAGCTGCAGACTCTTTGCCGCCTTTTCTCCTACCTGCTTCAATATAAGCTTCCCATATTCGGCGTTTTACTGATTATGGCTTACTGCGTAGCCGTCAGCCTTATTAACCCGCTGCTTATAGAGAAAGCCATAGATGATTACATTGCGGTAAAAGATTTCATGGGTTTATACAAGCTGGCTGCCTTTGCCATTACCCTGAATCTGATACTGATCGTTCTGGTAAAGCTGCGTATGTACATTATGGCTAAAGTATGCAACAGCGTACTTGTTGATATCCGCCAACAGCTGTATACGCATATTCAGACCTTGGATTTTCACTTTTTTGACAGCCGTCCTACCGGTAAGATACTTGCACGTATCATTGGCGATATCAATGCCCTCAAGGACGTACTGTCCAATAGTGTTACTACTTTAATCCCTGATTTTATTACTGTATGTGCAGTTGTTGCCATCATGTTCATTAAGAATCCTATCCTGGCAGCAGCTTCGCTCATCAGTATTCCATTTATGATTGCCGGCGTATGGTTCATTCAAACACGTTCTCATGTGAAATGGCAGATTCATAAAAAGAAATCCTCGAATCTGAATGCCTTCGTCCACGAAGATCTGTCCGGTATCCGTATCATACAGAGCTTCCATGCTGAAGGCGAGACCAGACAGACCTTCCGCAATCTGGTAAAAGAACATCGCCAGTCCTTTATGGACGCCGTTCTATATGCGGATGCATTCGGCTCTGTCGTAGATTTCTGCTGGGGATTTGGTTCTGTATCTCTCTGGTACACCGGCATTGTAATCCTTGGTGTAGACAAAGTCACCGTTGGTACATTAATTGCCTTTGGTACTTATATTTCTATGTTCTGGCAGCCGATCATGAACCTCAGTAACTTCTATAACCAGCTGATTACCAATATATCCGGTGCAGAACGTATCTTTGAGATACTGGATACCAAATCCGATATTACCGATGCAGAGAACGTTATTGAAATGCCGCCTATCCAGGGCAGTGTAGATTTCTCCCACGTAAGCTTCTCCTATGATGATACAACTAAAGTCCTGAATGATATCAGCTTTCATATCAAGCCCGGTGAGACAATAGCACTGGTAGGACCTACGGGTGCCGGTAAGTCTACTTTACTAGATGCTTTATGTCTGGCACTGTATGATAAAGCTCCCCGTTTCGCAACTTCGGTGGAAAGTGTGAATCTGGCGGATGTAGGGGATAACCGGATTAATCAGTCCGATGTGCGTAACCTGTTGCGTCGTGGCACAAGTGACGGTTATGCAGAAGTTGATTTTCTGGGAGTAGACGGACACCGTTACCGCTCTTGTTGGTCGGTGAGACGTACGCGGAATAAAGTGAGCGGCTCTTTGCAGCCGCAAATGATGGAGGTGAAGGAGCTGGATACGGGGAAAGAATTTCAAGGGACGAAGAAGGAGTTGCTGGCACAGTTGGTTGAGTTGATCGGGTTGACGTATGAGCAGTTTACCCGTACCGTATTATTGGCGCAGAATGATTTTGCAACATTCCTGAAATCGAAAGGAGCGGCCAAAGCGGAGTTGCTTGAGAAGTTGACGGGAACCGGTGTATATTCCCGGATTTCTCAAGAAGTCTATGCACGGAATAAGGCGGCACAGGAAGAAGTCACTTTGATTCAGAATCGAATGAATGTGATCGAATTGATGCCGGAAGAAGAATTACTTGCTTTACAAAAAGAGAAAGAGCTGTTGGCCGAAAAGCGTGTGACAGGAATCAAACTGCTGGCAGAGCAAAATGAACAACTGAATGTGGTTCGTTCATTAAAAATGCAGGAAGATCTTTGGAAGAAGAAGCAACAGGAAGAACAGGAGGAGCAAGCAAGATTGAAAATGTTACAGGGCGCATTGGCTTCACAAGAAGAAGGATTGGTGCATTTCAAGGCACAATGGGAAGCCATACAGCCGGACTTGAAGAAAGCCCGTCAGTTGGATGTACAGATACAGTCACAGCAGGACAGTTACACACAATCGAAACAGATATTACAGTCCGCTAATA
>ERZ772861.1023-NODE-1023-length-25806-cov-5.817094_pt1 | contig 25806 bp, 21 predicted proteins | sample MGYA00512135_ERZ772861 | MGnify/ENA primary metagenome ERZ772861 (study PRJEB29015, sample SAMEA2737700) | human gut metagenome | biome: human gut; feature: human-associated habitat; material: faeces | place: China | collected 2012 ...
CCTTGGCGAAGGTATCCCGCCGGAGAAAGCCGGGGTATTTCAGCAGCCGGTCGATCTCCGTGGCGGCCTGGTTCTCGGGATTGATGAGCATGGACAGACCGAAGGTCTCCCGCATTTTGAAAATCTGCTCGGTGTATTCCGGATTCCGCACCCGGGCGATGGTGTGGAGCTTCTGGTTCATGGCGTGGGCCGTGGTGCAGCAGAGCAGGTTTACTTCGTCTGCACCGGTGGCTGCGATGAGCAGATCGGCGTCCTTCACACCGGCCTGCCGCAGCACATCCATGGATGCGCAGTTGCCCTGAACGGAGATCACGTCGTACCGCTCCACACTGGATTCCAGGGGGGAGGCCTTGGAGTCGATAATGGTCACGTCGTAGCCCTCGCTGGTGAGCTGACGGGTCAGAGTGGCGCCGACCTTGCCGTCGCCTGCGATAATGATTTTCATATCTGCCTCCGATTCTTAAAAAGATCAACGGGATTCACGGTTTTGAAAACGGTGAAATTTTTCCTATTATACCATTTCCCTGCAGAAAACGCAATCTTTTTTGAAAATGCGGAAAAGAGACCTTCCTGCGTCCCGCCGCGCCCCGGGGCTGAGGCGTGCGGGGCGCGGGGACAGTGAATACTTTGAAAATATTTCGGTGGATTTTTGCAGAACGATTTGGTATAATAGCAAAAAATAGGGAGGTGCGGTCATTGGAGATGGGGGAGCTGCTGCGCAAGGCGCGGCTGGAGGCAGGACTGACCCAGCGGGCGCTCTGCGGCGACCGGATCACCCGCAATATGCTCTCGCAGATCGAGAACGGAACGGCCCGCCCCTCCATGGCGACGCTGCAGTACCTGGCGGATGCCCTGGGCAAGCCCGTGAGCTATTTCCTGGGAGAGGTCGTGCTTACGGCGAACCAGCAGCGCATGCTCCAGGCCCGGCAGGCCTTTGCCGAGAAGCGCTATCGGGCGGCCCTGTCCATCCTGGGGGACTGCGAGACCCCGGACGAGACCCTGGACTGGGAGCGGGGGCTCCTTGGGTGCCTGTGCTGCCTGAGCCTTGCGGAGGAGGCCGCCCGGGAGGGGCGGCGGCCTGTGGCCCGGAAGCTCCTGGGCCAGGCCCGGCGCTTCGAGAGCCCCTATATCACCCCGGACCTGCGCACCCGTCAGGAGCTCCTGGCCCAGCAGCTTGGGCAGAAGCCCCGGCAGAAGCAGCTGCCCTCTCTGGATGGGGAGCTGCTCCTTCGGGCCCGGCTGGCCCTGGACGGCGGGGACGCGGACCGGGCCCTGGCCCTGCTTGCGGCCCTGGAGGCCCCCACTCCGGAGGCCCTGGTGCTGGAGGGCAAGGCCTATCTAAAAAAGAAGGACTATGCCTTATCCTTTGCGGCCCTTTCCCGGGCGGAGCAGCAGGGGATTGCCTGCTATGACCTGCTGGAGCTCTGCTGCCGGGAGCGGAAGGACTTTGAGAAGGCCTATGCCTATGCCTGCCTTGCCCGGGAAAATCCGGCCGGTAAGGAGATTTGACATTATGGTGTGTACAATTTTGAAAAAAAGCTGCGGTATTTTTTGGCGAAATTGCTATTTCTTGCGAAAAAAATATCAGTTTCGTTTCAAATGCTTGAAATTTATCGCATAAGGATGTAAAATACACCTGATATATGTAAAGTTGCAGAAAGACAGAAAGAGAGTGTGGTTTGCGTCTATGTTCAATTCCCAGCAAAAGCGTGGGGCAATGCAGACGTTGTTTGGCCTGCTGCTGACGGCGGTCAACAGCGCCCTGTTTGCGTTGGTCTGGTTTATGTACTACCGGACGAAGATGTACATTTATCCCTTCTTTATTAAGGGCGATGTCATCGTTGTGCTGCTGTTTGCCCTGCTGTTTTATATGTTCGCCCATCTCTACAGCGGCTTTGATGTGGTGTTCCAGACGGCGGCGGAGATGATGTATTCCAATACGGTGGCGGCGGTCATCAGCTGCGGCATCATGTATGTGATCACGGCCCTGCTGATCCGGGCCGTGCCCAATGTGCTGCCCATGCTGGTGCTGGTGGTTGGCTGCGTGGCGATGTCCGGGCTGCTGTCCTTCTGCGTGAAGAGAGCCACGGCCAGATTCCTGCCCCCCAGAGCCACCCTGCTGGTCTATGGCAACCCCGAGGCCCGGAAGGAGGGCGAGGATATCCTCCGCCGCCTGCCCGGCGCCTTCTATGTGCTGGACAGCATCTCTGCGGACGTGGGGTCCGAGGAGCTCTGCCGCCAGATCTTCCGCTGGGATGCCCGGGCGGTGATGCTCTGCGGCGTGCCCTCCAGCGAGCGCAACGACCTGCTGAAATACTGCATCGATCGCAACATAGAGGCTTATGTCCGGCCCAACATCGGCGACCTCCTGGTCAAGGGCGCCCGGGCCATGCAGCTGGATAACCTGCCCGTGCTGGTCTGCCACCGCAGCAGCCCCGCCATCTGGTATCTGGCCCTGAAACGGCTGACGGATATCCTCCTGAGCCTGGCGGCCCTGGTGGTCTTCAGCCCCTTCATGCTCATTACGGCCATTGCCATCAAGTTCTATGACGGCGGCCCCATCCTCTATAAGCAGCTGCGCCTGACCAAGGACGGCAAGCAGTTCTATATCTATAAATTCCGCTCCATGCGGGTGGACGCCGAGAAGGACGGCGTGGCCCGCCTGGCCCAGGAGCATGACGACCGCATCACCCCCGTAGGCAAGATCATCCGCGCCATCCGCATTGACGAGACCCCCCAGCTCTTCTGCATCCTGGTGGGGGATATGTCCATCGTGGGCCCCCGGCCCGAGCGCCCGGAGATCGCCGAGGATTACGAGCTGGAGATGCCCGAGTTTGCCCTCCGCCTCCAGGCCAAAGCCGGCCTCACCGGCCTGGCCCAGGTCTATGGCAAGTACAATACCACCCCCTATAATAAGCTCCAGATGGACCTGCAGTATGTTGCCTCTATGGGGGTTGTGGAGGACCTGAAGATCATGTTCGCCACGGTGAAGATCCTGTTTATGCCAGAGTCCACCGAGGGCGTCGCCGACGGCCAAACCACGGCCATGAATGAAGAGAAGAAATAATACACGAATATGAGCAAAAGCTACGGCTCAGACTCCTTGAGATTGAGTCTGGGCCGTTGGTTTGTGGGAGAGAGGAAGGGCTATTGGGTTGGAGAATCACAAAGAGTATTCGGTCCTTATGTCAGTATACCGCAAGGAGAATCCGGAATATTTGCGACAGGCAATTGAGAGCATTCAGGCGCAGACCCTTCCTGCGAATGATTTTGTGCTGGTGTGTGATGGCCCGCTGAATCCGGAACTGGATGCCGTGATCGCAGCGAAGCAGCAGGAGATGGGCGACACCTTGAACGTTGTCCGGCTGGCAAAGAACGGCGGCCTCGGCAATGCACTGAATGAAGGCATCAAGCACTGTAAAAATGAGCTGGTTGCCCGGATGGACAGCGATGATATTGCTTATCCGGACCGCTGCGAGAAACAGATCAATGTGTTCAATACGCACCCAGAAGTGAGTATTTGCTCAGGTGTCGTGGAGGAATTTACGACAGACCCAGAGGTTGTAGACACGAGGCGCGTTCCACCGGAAACCAATGCGGAGATCGTGGAGTTTGCGAAGAAGCGCAACCCTTTTAATCACCCATGTGTCATGTATAAAAAATCGGCTGTCGAGGCGGTAGGTTCGTACCAGGATTTTTATCTTTTGGAAGACTATTATTTATGGGTACGGATGTTGATGGCGGGGTATCAAGGTTATAACATTCAAGAGCCGCTGCTCCACATGAGGGCTGGTTCGGAAATGTATAAGCGGCGTGCCGGCTGGAAACACGCCAAAACGCAGATGAAACTGTTCAGGTTCATGAAAGACGAGGGCTTTATCGGAAATGGACAGTACATTAAGAGCTGTGTGATTCGCAGCGGGGCGTCGTTGGCTCCGAACTGGCTGCGGAAGTTTATGTTTGAGAAAGTGATGAGGAAGTAAAGAGGATTGTTGAATGAAAATTGGGATTCTGACATATTACGGTGTACATAATCACGGCGCAGTCTTGCAGGCGAATGCGCTGAAAACAGTGCTTGAGTCAAAAGGTCACGAGTGCGGTTTCATGGAGTTTGAGCGTAGCTACTCTAACATTTCTCAGAAGCAAGCCAACAAATATAAGCTCGGTCTGGGAAGTATTGGCTTTTACGCCAGGTATCTGATTGAAAAAGGTGCAGGTAATATCCTGTACAATGTGAGCAAGAAGCGCACCCTTGCTAAATTCAGAGCAACGAATATTCCGATGCTGGGAAAATATGAGGATTTTTTGGGTGACTTAGCAGTTATCGGAAGCGATGAGGTGTTCAGCCTTGAAATCGGTGTTAATCCGTTTCTGTATGGAAATGGTTTGAACGCAAAGCACGTCATCAGCTATGCCGGTTGCTTTGGTCCGACTACCTATGCGGATGTTGTTAAGCAAGGTCAGCAGAAGATGATTTCAGACGGACTGCATCACATGGATGCGGTTTCTGTACGGGATCAGAACTCTTTGGAGACAGTGAAAAAGACTGCTGGTATTGACGCGACGCTGGTGTGTGACCCGGTTATCCTTTATGGCTATGAAAAAGAAATGCAGTCTTTTACACCGCCCATGAAGGACTACATTCTGATCTATTCTTATGATAAGAATTTGAACGATGCGACGGAATACAACCATATTAAAGCATATGCAGAAAAACACAATTTGAAAGCTGTGTCGGTGGGCTACTACCACAAATGGTGCAAGTCTATTGACGCTTCTCCGTTTGAACTGCTCGGTTGGATCAAAAATGCAAGGCTGGTTGTGACGGATACGTTCCATGGTTCTGTGATGTCTATCATTTGCAATACCCCGGCTGTTGTAAAGCTGCGTGGTAATCAGAATAAGCTGCGGTTCCTTTTATCCGAGTATGGTTTGCTGGACAGAACAATTTCGAATTTTGCGGAAATGGAAAGCGTTGCAGACAAATCCGTGGATTTTGATAAGGTAAATGCCGCAATTCAGGAACGCCGTGCTACTTCTATGAAGTTCTTGGATGATGCACTTGCTGGCTGCCAATGATGAGGAGAAAGTATGTTGACGGTTGATTTTGAAAAATGTACGGGCTGCGGGGCGTGTGTTCAGCGTTGTCCGAAACAGTGCATTTCATGGGCGCGGAAAGAGTTTGGCTTTCGATATCCACAAATTGATAAAGATGCCTGTGTAAATTGTGGTTCGTGCGAAAAAGTGTGCCCTATCGATAAGGCACTCGAGGTTTCTGCCGAGCAGAAAGCGTATGCGGCAGTTCATAAGGACACAGAAGTGCTGGCAAAAAGCACAAGCGGCGGCGCATTTACTGCCATCGCCGATGCTGTCTTTGCACAAGGTGGCATTGTGTATGGCGCAGCGATGCTGGATGATATGCAGGTCAAGCATATCCGGACAACCGGCAAGGATGACTTTGAGGGACTGCGGAGTTCTAAATACCTGCAAAGTGATACCGGAACTACCTATCAGATGGTTGAGCAAGATTTGAAGCAGGGGAAAGTTGTCCTATACTCCGGGACTCCTTGCCAGATTGACGGCTTAAAGAACTACTTAGGGAAGAACTACGAGAATCTTTATACCGCGGATATTGTGTGTCATGGAGTTGGGTCACAGGCTTACTTTGACAAGTACATGGATTTTGCCAGGGAAAGATATGGCAAAATAAAGGCACTACGGTTTCGATCCAAGGAGTACGCGGGGTGGAGTTGCGGCGGCGTCGTCGTCGTCGATACTTCTGATTGCCTGAAAAAAATCCCATATCGGGATTTTGATAATTATTACTACTCCTATTTCCTGTCGGGGGATATTTACAGAAAATCCTGCTATACCTGTAAGTATGCAAATACCAATAGAGTGGGCGACTTCTCACTGGGAGATTATTGGGGCGTGGAAGCCTTGAGTCTACCGCTACGGACTGAAAACGGTTGCTCCTTGCTACTTGTAAATAATGAACGAGCAGAAAAATTGCTTGAAACGGTGGCTGATCTTGATAAAGTTGAAACCACAATTGAGCAGGCAGCGCATTGCAATAAGCAGCTTAACGAGCCGTCGAGATTGCCGGAAAGCCGACAAAATCGAATCGGAGAATATGAGTCGATGAGTGGGCAGCAGATTCAGAAAGTGTATTTAAAGACACATCGAAAGACAGTTGTAAAGGGAAAACTGAAAGCTTTGATGCCGTACAAGTTGAAATTATTTGTTAGAAGTAAGAGAAAATGAAAGTATTGTTAATTAGTCATACGGTTTTAAGTAAAACCGGGAATATGGGAAAAACATTGCGCGGATATCTCATGGACTATACACCGGATGAGGTGGCACAGTTCTATATCCATTCGGAAATTCCAACAGATAATTCAGTCTGTCAGAATTATTTCCGGTTTACAGATATAGATGCAATTAAATCGATACTGCCGCTTAAAGAGAGAGGAAGTATATTCGGTGACAAGGATATCCAGCCCGATCGGATCTCAACGAGAACCGATGATGGAGCTATAGGAGAAGTATATCAGTTTGGACGCAAAAGGACCGGACTGATTTACATGCTTCGAAACATTTTGTGGAAACTCGGACATTGGAAGACAAAGAAATTGAAGGAATGGCTTAACAGTGTAAATCCGGATGTAATTTTGTTTGCATCAGGCGATTATGCATTTATGTACGATATTGCCAGATGGGTTGCCACATACTTAAAGAAGCCGCTAGTGGTGTCTTGTGTCGATGATTATTATTTGAGCAATGCAAATGCAGGAACTTTCTGGGGAAATTTGTATCATAAACTGTTTATGAAATCGGTTTATAATACAATGAAAAAAGCAAGCTATATATTCACGATTTGTGATACCATGCAAGCCGAGTATACAAAGCTATTTTATAAAAAGTGTTACACACTTTATACTTCAGCCGAAGGCAAAGAACTGGTACTGAATGAAGAGGCGACTCAGATTTCTTATATTGGAAACCTAGGTTTTGATAGATATAAACAGTTGATTGATCTTGGCAACGCCTTGAATAAGATAGGAGAGCATGTCGATATTTATTCGGCAGAAAAACGTCCGGAAGTTCTTTCTGAATTAAAACAGGCTCCGGGTATTGTTTTTCATGGTGCAATACCTTCCGAAGAAGTGCTAATGGTTATGGAAAACTCCGTTGCAGTGATTCATACTGAGAGCTTTGCTCCGAAGATAAAAGAAAAAATCAGATTTTCTGTATCTACTAAAATAGCAGAGTCGCTAATGTATGGGCCTTGCCTGATTGCGTATGGACCAGAAGGTATCGCGTCAATTGACTACTTGAAAGAAAATAATGCTGCGTATGTTATCACTCGGCCAGAAGATTTGGAAAGTGGATTAACTGAAATACTGACAAATAGAGAACTGCGTGAGCAGATTGTAAAAAATGCCAGGGCACTGGCTGTAAAAAACCACAATGCGGAAGTCAATCCTAGAAAAGTTCGAGAATGGCTGGAACTGATAATCAAACAGGCCGACCCAAAATAGAAGATGGGGTGCGGGAGAATAAAATGAAGGTATTGCAGATAAATACAGTTTGTGGCAGGGGAAGTACCGGACGTATAGCTACTGATTTATTGAAGTGCTTAAAAGAAAAGGGATATTTTGGAAAAATAGCATACGGCATTGGACCAATGTTAAATGCAGAGTCAACCGAAACAATCGAAATTGACACCAAATTAGAGTATTATGTTCATAATTTGTTTTCAAGATTTACAGATAAAGAGGGCTGCTATTCAATTTACGCAACAAAACGGCTGATTGGTCAAATAGAAGAATATAAACCTGATATTATTCATCTCCATAATATTCACGGCCATTATATTAACTACAAGATTTTATTTAACTATCTCAAAAAGGTCAAAATGCCTGTCGTTTGGACATTTCACGATTGTTGGTCGTTTACTGGCCATTGTTCGCACTTTGCTATGGTAAAGTGCGAACAATGGAAGAACCATTGTTCGTACTGTTCTCAGCTTCGCTGTTACCCGGCGTGCTATACAAAAGGAAACGTAAAGAGTAACTTTACACATAAAATGCAAAGTTTCACAGGCTTGGATAATCTTGTAATAGTAACACCGTCTAAATGGCTAGCTGGATTAGTTAAGGAAAGCTTTCTTAAAGAATATCCTGTTAGAGTAATCAATAATGGAATCGATTTAACAAAATTTCAACCGAAAATTGGAGATCAATTTAGAAATAAATATAACCTTAAAGGAAAGACTGTGATTTTAGGAGTTGCAAGCGAATGGTCAGAAAGAAAAGGATATTCGGATTTTATTAAATTGTCGAGCGAGATTTCCGAAAATCAAAAAATTGTTATGGTCGGCGTAAGCGATAGACAGGTAGAAGAATTACCAAACTCCATTATAGCTATCAAGAAAACAAATAGTGTTGAAGAACTTGCAGAAATATATAGCGCAGCAGACGTTTTCCTGAACTTTACATACGAAGATAATTTCCCAACAGTGAACTTGGAAGCCATGGCTTGCGGAACACCGGTAATTACATATAAGACTGGAGGAAGCGTAGAACCAATTACAGAAGAAACGGGATTTATCATTGACCAGGGAGATTATATGGCAGCGTTAAATTTAATTGGGCAGGCAAGAATGTTGGACCGTCATATCGTTGCAAGCAGTGCAATGCAATATAGTTCGAAGGATAAATTTAATGATTATATTAGTCTGTATAAGGAATTGTTAAAGGGCAAGGAGAGAAAAGCATAAAATGACAGGTAAAAAGTTTTCGATAGGTCATTGCTTATTTTTGATTCTTTTTCTGTTTGCCGCCGATTTATTTGATTTGTCGGGAATTTTGATTTCGTTAGGGATTGTTTTGTTTTTCTTGTTTTACATAAAAAACACAAAGCTTGACAGCAATGCACTAATTTTAATGATTTTCTCGGTTTCCTATTTTCTCAGTGTGTTCTACCACGAGGGCGGTTCCTTTGATGGAATCATAAAGTATGCAATTTGTCCTTGGGCATGCTATGTGCTGGGATATAATTTAATGAGGTCTGAATCAAAGGTTTCTGTTACAATGTTCTCAAAGGTTATGTTCTTTGGATTTTTTGTACATGGCTTTTTGAATTTAATCGCCTCTGTTAATCATTATGGCATTGATTTTAACAATCCGTTTCGGTTGGCATATGATTTCTGGCAACAGCGACAGATTTCAGTAACCACGGCATCACTGTATTATACACCTATGGTGCTGATGTCAATTGGAATACTGTTTTCAAGCAGTAGGAAAATAAAAAAGTTGCTATCCATATTTGTAATTGGAATTGGACTGTTTGCGACGATTTTATATCAAAATCGTACATTGATTCTTGCAAGTGGCGTTGTTATAGCGATGTCGCTACTCTTCCTTTTAAATAATAGGAATGTGCCGAAAAGAACAAAAAACATGGTAATTGCAAGCTTCAGTGCAATTGTAGTAATCAGCATTGTAGTTTGGATTACAGATATTGGTGGAATTCGTTCGCTTTTGAAGGGAACATCTTTTTTTGCAAGACTCAGCGGGTCGAATGGTGAAGGGCAGGATCGAACTAAAATATGGGCCAGTTTTATTTTTGGCGATGCATGGAAATACCCCTTTGGAGGAAATAGAGCTGTACTATATCACAACAAAACGTTCGTTCATAATATATGGCTTGATGCATATAGGCGAGCAGGTATTGTTCCTTTCATTTGTCTTTGCAGCTTTACACTATCCTCAATTAGGACAGTGACGCAGTTTAAAAGCTATAGTGAGTATTCAGAAAACACAGAAGATTACCAGATATTGGCGCTTGCGTTGATTGGTGTTGCTTGTGCTTTCTTTGTTGAACCCGTGATAGAAGCAAATCCTTATATATTTTATCTTCCAATTCTAGTGGTAGGAGCAATGAATGGGAGAATGAGTGTTTGACAGTGAAAGGAAGATGGAGTTATGAAAATAGCATTTGTGTCAAACTTCTTATCTCATCATCAAATTCCATTTAGTGATGCAATTTCAAACATGCAGGGAGTAGAGTACTCTTTCATTGCTGTATGTGCAATGGATAACGAAAGACGAACAATGGGTTGGAGGGACATTAAAAAGCCATATGAGATAAGGACTTACACAGATAGTGAGTCTGAAAATAGGGCAAAAGAAATTATCAATGATGCAGATGTAGTTATATTAGGAAGCGCACCGGATTCATATATTATCCCACGGTTAAAGGCAGGAAAGTTGACTTTCAAATATGCTGAACGGTTTTATAAGCGAGGTTTATCATACAAAAATCTGTTGCATGCAATTGCAGGTGCGTGGCTACATCATGGCCGCTTCCAGAAATATCCGCTGTATATGCTGTGTGCAAGTGCTTATACTGCTGGAGATGCTGCTGTATTTCACAATTATATTGGGCGAACCTATAAATGGGGATACTTTCCTGAAGCAAAAGAATATGATGTCGATGACCTGATGAGCAGAAAGCTATCGGTTACGTCCGGATGGAAACATCCCCAGGTTTCAATCCTATGGGCCGGCAGGCTTATAGGATGGAAACATCCGGATGTTTCAATCGAGTTGGCAGCATCTCTGAAGGAGAAAGGCTACTCCTTCAGAATGAGTATTATCGGCAACGGTGAGATGGAGCAGAAGCTCCGGACTATGATTGAACAAAAGAATCTCACTGATTGCGTTGAGATGCTTGGCGCAATGTCCCCAGAAGAAGTCCGTTCACATATGGAAAAAGCTGATATTTATTTGTTCACAAGTGATTTCAATGAGGGCTGGGGTGCAGTACTAAATGAGTCTATGAATAGTGGATGTGCCGTAATTGCTAGTCACGCAATCGGATCTGTTCCTTTTCTTATTCAGGATGGAGAAAATGGGCTAATCTATGAAAATGGAAATCAACAGCAATTTGAAGAACGCGTTGGAAGTGTCATTAAGGATAGTGAATACCGAAAAAGGCTGGGCGTGAATGCCTATGAAAGTGTTGTAAATGAATGGAGCGCAGATATTGCAGCAAAGCGGTTTGTCGCGCTAAGCCAATCTTTGCTGAAGAAGGAACCTGCAGATAATTTGTTTGCAAAGGGACCATGCAGTAGGGCTGTGATTCTAAAAAACGACTGGTATTCATGCTGATTATGAAGAGAGGTTAAGCAGCAAATGAATCAAAAAAAACTGATTAGTGTGATTGTGCCAGTATACAAAACTGAAAAATATATAAAGCAGTGTGTGGATTCGATTTTAAACCAGACATATAAAAACCTGGAAATTATATTGGTTGATGATGGTTCACCAGATGGTTGCCCGGAAATTTGTGATAAATACGCGAAGCAAGACGATCGTGTTGTAGTAATTCATCAAAATAACACAGGATTGTCTGGAGCAAGAAATAGTGCGCTGGATATTTGTAAAGGAGACTATATTTCCTTTGTTGATAGTGATGACTGGATTGAAACCAACGCTTACGAAGTTTTAGCTGATAAATTGGCGACTAACTGTGTTGATGTAGTGTGCTTTACAGCGAATGTTATCAAAGATGGAAAGAAGGTCGAGAGTAGATTTAGGTATTTTCCTGATGGAACATTAAAAACGGCGAATGAGATGGTCGAACTTGCGTTGGCGGATGAGGTTGGAGGCCAAGTGTGGTCTAGGATTTATTCCAGAAAATGTTGGGAAACCGTTAGATTCCCTGAAAAGCGTTTGTATGAAGACTTAGCTATATCTTTTATGCCTTTTCTTTTAATCGACAAAAACGTATTGTTCATAGATAAAGCAATATATAATTATCGTATGAATGAATCAGGAATTTCATTGTCAGTGAATCCGGAAAAGAACTTTCATATATTTTTGGGCTTTAAAGATCATTACGATTTTGCAATGAAACATAATCGCAAAAGTGCACCTATTTGTTTAGCTAAAACCGCTGCTTTTGCAATAGGATATTTAAATGGAAGAATTCGTTACCGAGTTACTGACCATGAGGAAAACAAGAAAGTTGCGGCGGATTGGTTGAAAGATAATAAAGATGTTATTTTGAATTGTAACCGATTGGATAAAAAGAGAAGAGGGATGCTGAATTTGTATTATTTTTCACCTGAAATCTATCAGATTACATATAGAATTTATGCTTCAATTATTGGAGATAAGTGAATGAATAGCAGAACGCAAAAAAGTGCTAAAAACATGACGGTTGGAATGCTCTCACAGCTTTTCACATTGTTACTCAGTTTTGTTTCTAGAACAATATTTATTAAGTATTTAACAGCTGAATATTTGGGCATCAGTGGTCTGTTTTCAAATGTTCTTACAGTTTTGTCGTTTGCTGAGCTTGGAATTGGCGATGCAATGACATATGCAATGTATAAGCCTGTGAAAGAGGACAACCGAAAACTTGTTAATCAATTGATGGTTGTCTATAAAAAAGCGTATATTGGAATTGCAATTGTTGTTGGTACTATTGGTTTACTTCTCTCCTTTTTCCTGAACTTTATTATCTCGGAGCCTCCAGATATTCCGGAAAGTCTGCAACTCATATTCTGGCTCTATGTTATTAACAATATGGCTTCATACTTGCTTACCTATAAGAAGTCTATCTTGATAGCATATCAGGAAAATTATATCATTTCAGGGGTCCAACAACTATCTTCAGTTATTCAACAAATCGCACAGATGATTGTGCTGTACTTTACTAGACAATATATTCTTTACTTGATAATTCAGATTTTATGCACGATCCTAAACAACATTATTATTTCTATTGTTGTAAAAAAAAGATATGCATGGATTAATGAAAAAGAAAGTGAAACTCTCCCACATGAAGTGTCAAAGGAGATTTTTACGAATGTTAAGGCTCTTTCTATTTCCAAAATTGCTGGAGTTGTTAGTAACGGATCTGATAATATTATTATCTCTAAATTTATTGGATTGAGTTCCGTAGGTGTTGCATCAAACTATACAATGATTATCAATTCTCTTAATGGAATACTGTGGAATGGGCTTTCAAGCTTAACGAGTAGCTTTGGCAATTTTAATGTGGACAGTACGATTGAACAAAGGAGAAAACTTTTCAATGAGCTATTTTTATGCTCATATTGGCTGTATGGATTTATGACAATAGGCATTATCACACTAGCAAATTCTTTCATCGAACTGTGGGTTGGACCAGATTACCTAGTGCCGAAGGGCGTTGTATTGGCGCTAATTCTTATTACATACATAAGTGGCATTAATTTTCCAGCCTATACGTACCAAAGCACTTTGGGGATGTTCGATAAAATGAAACTTCCGTATGTGCTATTTGCAGTGTTCAACATTTTACTTTCCATTCTCCTCGGAAAAAGTTGGGGATTGTTTGGTGTTTACATCGCAACATCGATTTCACGGTTATGTACCTCTGAAGTGTCATCTGGGTATTATGTTTATCGATATGGGCTGAAATTGTCACCCTTAAAATATTTAACAAAGTATGTAATATCTTTTGTGATTTTGATTTTGAATGTAACGGTAACAAATTACATTGTTTCACTTGTCCAAACAAAAGGTGTCATAGGCTTTATTATTAAAACGGTTATATGTACAGTAGTGTGCAATTTAATATATTTTGTTTGCTTCTTTAGAACCGTTGAGTTTCAAAACTTACTTATGCGTGCAAAAGGTTTACTGAGTAGTAGGAGGAAATAAAAATGTCTGCATTTGATAACGCAACCCTAATGATCACCGGCGGTACCGGTTCCTTTGGTTCCACCGTCCTGAAGCACTTCCTGGACTCTGACCTGAAGGAGATCCGCATCTTCTCCCGGGACGAAAAGAAGCAGGACGATATGCGCCACGAGCTCCAGGCCCGGCACCCGGAGGCCGCCAAGAAGGTCAAGTTCTATATCGGCGATGTCCGCAACCCCCAGTCCATCAAGGACGCCATGCCCGGCGTGGACTACATCTTCCACGCCGCTGCCCTGAAGCAGGTCCCCTCCTGCGAGTTCTTCCCCATGCAGGCCGTTCAGACCAACATCATCGGCACGGACAACGTCCTCCACGCCGCCATTGACGCAGGTGTGAAGCGTGTCGTCTGCCTGTCCACCGATAAGGCCGCCTATCCCATCAACGCCATGGGCATCTCCAAGGCTATGATGGAGCACGTCATCTACGCCAACGCCCGTGTGGCTGCCGAGCGCGGCGGCACCACCATCTGCTGCACCCGCTACGGCAACGTCATGTGCTCCCGCGGCAGCGTCATCCCCCTGTTCATCGACCAGATCAAGGCGGGCAATCCCATCACCATCACCGACCCCAACATGACTCGTTTCCTCATGAACCTGGACGAGGCTGTGGATCTGGTTATGTTCGCCTTCCAGCACGGCAACCCCGGTGACCTGTTCATTCAGAAGTCCGATGCTTCCACCATCGGCGACCTGGCCAAGGCTGTTCAGCAGCTCTTCGGCAACACCGGCACCAACATCATCGGCACCCGCCACGGCGAGAAGCTGTTCGAGACCCTGATGACCCGTGAGGAGCGTCTGCGCAGCGAGGATATGGGCCACTACTTCCGCGTCGCCGCCGACAACCGCGACCTGAACTACGACAAGTTCGTGGTCAAGGGCGAGGTCCATACCATGGCCGATGAGTCCTACACCAGCCACAACACCAACCGTCTGGATGTGGAAGGCACTGTCAAGAAGATCATGACCACCGAGTACGTCCAGAACGAGCTGAAGGGCATCCCCAATGTCTAAGGAAAAGCTCCTGCTGGTGGGTGCCGGCGGCTTCGGCCGGGTGGTCTCCGAGCTGGCCCGGCAGAGCTACGACTGCGCCTTTGTGGACGACGGCGCCCCGGTCGGCACCCCGGTCTGCGGCATCCCCGTCGTCGGCACCGTCGCCGACCTGTCGGAGCTGCGCAGGGACTATGCCCGCCTGGTGGTGGTCATCGGCAACAATGAATTCAGAGCGCAGCTCTACCGCCGGGCGGCGGCCCTGGGGTATGCATTCCCGAACCTCATTGCCCCCAGCGCCTATATCAGCCCCTATGCGTCCCTGGGCTGGGGCTGCGTTGTGCTGAACAACGCCCTGGTCCAGAACGGCGCAGCCGTCGGCAACGGCGTCCTCATCAACCCCGGCGTGGAGATCCACCAGGACGGTACCGTGGGGGACTTCTGCCTGATCTACACCAATTCCGTGGTCCGCACCGGCGCAGCAGTCGGCCGCTGCGCTCGCATCGGCAGCAACGTGACCGTCTGCAACAACGCGGCCGTCCCGGACGGCGCAGACGTACCCGACTGCACCGCAGTACATTCAGAGGTGAAACAATGAACATTTTGGTAACAGGTGCCAAGGGCATGGTGGGAACCGCCCTGTGCAACAACCTGAAAAACATCCGGGACGGCAAAAACAAGACCCGCCCCGCTCTGCATATTGACGAGATTTACGAATACGACCTGAACTCTACTCCGGAAGAGCTGGACGCATATTGCCGGAAAGCTGACTTCGTCTTCAACCTGGCCGGTGTCAACCGTCCGGAGAACCCGGAAGACTTCATGAAGGGCAACTTCGGCTTCGCATCCGACCTGCTGAACTGCCTGAAAAAGCACGGCAACAAGGCAACCATTATGCTGTCCTCCTCCATCCAGGCAACCCTGGCCGGACGCTTCGGCAACAGCGAGTATGGCCGCAGTAAGAAGGCGGGGGAGGAGCTCTTTTTCGCCTACGCCCAGGAGACCGGGGCCAAAGTGGCCGTCTACCGTTTCGTCAACCTCATGGGCCACAGCCGCCCCAAGTACAATAGCGCCGTCTCCACCTTCTGTTGGGCCGTGGCCAACGATGAACCGTTTACGGTTAACGACCGCAGCACCGAACTGGAGCTGCTGTACATCGACGACCTGGTGGAGGGCATGTTCGACCTGCTGGAAGGCAAAGAGCAGCACTGTGAGTTCGAGGGCGTAGAGACCGTCCTGAAGCCCGACGGACGCTACTGCTGCGTCCCCGTGACCCACAAGGTCACCCTGGGCGAGATCGTTGACTTGTTGCAAGAGTTCAAGGCACAGCCCACCACCCTGATGATGCCCAAGATGCCGGATGGCTCCTTTGCCAAGAAGCTGTATTCTCTGTACCTGACCTATCTGCCCACCGACAAGTTCAAGTACGCCCTGAAAATGAACGCGGACGACCGGGGCTCCTTTACCGAGCTCATCCACACCGCCGACTGCGGCCAGGTGTCCATCAACATCAGCCGCCCCGGCATCACCAAGGGCCAGCACTGGCACAACTCCAAGTGGGAGCTGTTCATCGTAGTGGCCGGTCACGGACTGATTCAGGAGCGGAACATCAACACCGGAGAAACGGTGGAGTTTGAGGTTTCCGGGGATAAGGTCGAGGCAGTCCATATGATCCCCGGCTGGACCCACAACATTATCAACCTGTCCGAGACGGAAAATCTGGTGACGGTCATGACCTGCAACGAGATCTTTGACCCGAACCACCCGGACACCTTCTTTGAGCCGGTGTGAGAGGAGAAAAAACAATGGCTGATTATAGTAACGTTTCCTTTAAGAATAACGGCAAGCTGAAGCTGCTGATCATCGTGGGCACCCGCCCGGAGATCATCCGCCTGGCGGCTGTCATCAACAAAACCCAGAAATATTTTGACGTGATCCTGGCGCATACCGGTCAGAACTATGACTACAACCTGAACGGCGTGTTCTTCCACGATCTGCAGCTGGCAGACCCGGAGGTCTACATGAACGCCGTGGGTGCAGACCTGGGCGAGACTATGGGCAACATCATCGCCGAGAGCTACAAGCTGATGGTGGCCATCCAGCCGGATGCCGTTCTGGTGCTGGGCGACACCAACAGCTGCCTGAGCGTCATTGGGGCTAAGCGACTGCACATTCCCATCTTCCACATGGAAGCCGGCAACCGCTGCAAGGACGAGTGCCTGCCGGAGGAGACCAACCGCCGCATCGTGGACATCATTTCCGATGTGAATATGGCCTACTCCGAGCACGCCCGCCGCTATCTGGCTGACACCGGCTTGCCGAAAGAGCGTACTTATGTGACGGGCTCTCCCATGGCGGAGGTGCTGCATCAGAATCTGGAGAAGATTGAAGCGTCTGATATCCACGCCCGCCTGGGTCTGGAAAAGGGAAAGTATATCCTGCTCTCTGCCCACCGGGAAGAGAACATCGACACAGAGAAGAACTTCACCTCTTTGTTCACTGCAATCAACAAAATGGCCGAAAAGTACGATATGCCCATCCTTTACTCCTGCCATCCCCGCAGCCGCAAGCGTCTGGAACAGAGCGGCTTCGTGCTTGACAAGCGTGTCATCCAGCACGAACCGCTGGGCTTCCACGACTATAACTGTCTGCAGATGAACGCTTTCTGTGTTGTTTCCGATTCCGGAACCTTGCCAGAGGAGAGCAGCTTCTTTACTTCCGTGGGCCATCCGTTCCCGGCAGTCTGCATCCGCACCAGCACCGAACGCCCCGAAGCACTGGACAAGGGTGACTTCATCCTGGCAGGCATCGACGGCGATCACCTGCTGCAGGCCGTGGATGTGGCCGTGGAGATGAACAAGAACCGTGATCTGGGTATCCCTGTGCCGGATTATGTGGATGAGAACGTGTCCGATAAGGTGGTCAAGATCATCCAGAGCTACACCGGTGTGGTCAATAAGATGGTGTGGAGGAAGTACTGATTCGAAAAAACGGGCACGCGGGTAGAGATGATCTCGTATTGCATTGAACCTATATGGATTGTTATTTTGTTGCCCAAAACGGCATTGGAAAAGAGCGAAACCGCGTCTGTACGTCTATGCAGATCCTCGTAAAAAACGGTCGTAGTTTTGTATGCTTGCTGCTCGTTGCAATCAACTACCAAATAGATTTGCGGTATGTCCAACGTAGACAGGTCGCTGCTACTTTGGGATAGGCATATCTGGTAAGTGCGGACCTCTCTGTCATAAAACGCGGAAACGACCCCAACATCGCCATGTTTCCTTGTAGGCAAATAGTACCGCATCGTCAATTCGTAGTTTAAATCTTTTTTGGCGAAGTTTTACCCAAGCACATTTGCAAAAGCAACATAGAATCCACTTGGTTTTTGATTTTCTTCTGATAATCTGATTTAATATTTCTATTGCATTTCAGGACTAAAATGTTTACAATATTCAAAAAAACTGGGGAGTGTGTGAAGTGAAGAAAAAAATATTTATTCCTCTTGTTGTTTTTTTGATAGGAACGTGTCTTGCAGGTCTAATCGTATACAAAACAAATCTTCTTCAAAAAGAAAATAAACTCACAATAACGCAATTGAATGCAACAACCTATGGTGAACGTATCAAACAGGAAATTTCTGATGGAATTGAGATTGCTCATACGTTACAGCAACTGCTGATTGACGAAAATGGGACCATTAACAAATTTGATACGATTGCGAACAATTTAATGAATGATTCTGTAGAAAGCATACAGCTTGCTCCAAATGGTGTTGTGACTGATATATATCCGGAAGAGGGAAACGAAGCAGGGAAGATTGATCTGCTTAATGATAAGGAGCGAGGAAAAATATCCTGTTATGCAAGAGATGATCATATACTGATTACACAGGGACCATTCGAATTAGAACAGGGTGGAGAAGGAATTGCCGTTCGCAATCCGGTTTATTTGGAAGATGGAACGGGACAGGAGTATTTCTGGGGATTTACGATTGTTATTCTGCGTGTTCCGGATGTTTTTTCAGGGTCGCTCAGTGCAGTATCGGAATTTGGATATGAGTATAGGCTTTCCAAAACAGTTGCTCCATGGGATGACACTTATGAAATCGTTTCTCAGTCAGATGATAAATTAACTTCTCCCATTTCTTATGGATTTACTATAGGTGAGGAAAAATGGAAATTTGAATTAATGCCGAAGGAAGGCTGGGAAAATAAAAAGTCTGTAATTCTGCTTGGAGGAATTCTTAGTGTTATCGTCCTGCTACTGACAGGTCTTACCTTTGCGATCCTTAAGTACAGAGAAAATAAGATCAAATTTCAAACTTTGGCGAATATGGATGCTCTGACTAATATTTATAATCGTTATGGTTTTGATACGCTGGCAGAGAGGATGATTACAAAAAATCCAAGGAATCATTATATTGCTGCATTACTAGACGTAGATGATTTTAAACTTATCAATGATGTTTATGGACACACATACGGAGACCGTGCCTTAAAAAATCTGGCTGACAGCATGAAAAAGTTTTTTCCGTCTGATGTATTGTTGGGACGAAATGGAGGAGATGAGTTCTGCGTCCTTATACCGAATTGTACTTATGAAGATGCAAAAGAAAAGTTAACGCAATTTACAAAGACACCGAAAACATTTTTGTATAAAGGAGAAGAACATTCTTTTTATATTTCTCTCGGCTATGCGGAATATCCACGGAGTGGATCAAATCGTTCCCAACTCATGCGATGTGCAGATGCAGCACTTTATGAAATAAAACTACATGGAAAAAATGGATGTATGGCGTATCGGGAAGGACTTCAATCAGGAGTCCGTAAACAACTGGGATTTGCGCTTAAAGATGTTTCAGAACATCTCCCGGGTGCATTTGTTATTTATAAAGCGGATAAAAAAGATGATGAATTGTTTTACGCCAACCGTGAATTCCTTCATATGACAGGATACAAAAATTTGGATGAATTCTTTTCACATACAAAGAAAAGTTTTCGAAACCTGATCCGGGAGGATGAACAAAAACAGATGGAATCCAGCATCTGGAAACAGATTGACGGTGGCAATGAAAATGACTATATTTATTTTCATATGAGAAAAAGTGACGGTTCTTATATTTCTGTTCTTGACCATGGAAGAATTGTGGAGACACCTCAATATGGCAGGGTGTTTTATGTAATGTTTATAGATTGGGAAGATATACATATTCATTACAGTGATTTAATCATCTAGAATTAGATTGTTGGTGTTCTAGGTGGTATATTAATCGCCTGCCTGACTTCAAAAGAAGAAACTTGATTGTTCGTTAGCAGAGTATTTTACGATTGATGAGGGATTATGCGTTCAAATTATGAATATCGGTTCTTTTGAGAATGAGCCAGCAACCGTTGCTCTTATGGATCCTTAGTAGTCAATTTTTTCAAGAATGACTTTTAATAGTTCATTGCGTTCCGTATTGGTCATGTGGTCATATCACTGAGCCGCTGGACAGCCAGCCCAGAAAAATAGAAGTTTTTGAATTTGTGCGTACAGTCCAGCGAAGTGGAGTTGAAAATATCCGTCATATAGCCGCCGTGCTTCCGAATACAGGGGAGCACTTCGTCAAAAACCCAATGTTCAAATTTTTCGGCACCGGGCAGTTTGCTGTGGACAATCAGCCGGTACAAGTCTCCCTCGGAGATGTAGGAGAGCGTCTGGGTGCCGCCGGAGGTAAGGGTGTCGCGTTTCACGACACCCTTACAGTGCCGCTGCAAAGCGGAGCGGGGATTGGAATATCCCAGGGCCGTTGCCGCATCACTGGCACAGAACAGATACTTCCCGTTTTCAGCCAGAATCCGCATCTGCCCAAATTCCGGGCTGCTGAATACCTCCAGATTCAGATTTTCCTTTGTTGTCATGTGACTCCTTCCTTTTCGGGACAATTCGGTGGCCCGCTCACCGTGAGATGGTTTGCTTTTCCGGAGAAAAACAAAAAGAGCGATTATTCTTGCTTGAAAAGGCAGCAAGGGATAATCGCTCTATGTATTTTGGCAGAATATTGAGTTGTTTTGGGAAGTGCAAAAAGGGTGTCGTGAAATGCGACACCCTTTTGACGAGAGCATATCTCAGATTATGCAGTAGAGATTTTTACCACACATCCTGAATGTTGTTTTCTACAATGTTGAAGCTCGGATAGTTTTTTCTTGCGAATATCAGCGTAGTCTTCACAGATGCCTATACCGATGCCTATTGGCATTTCACTACAGCCTTTTTTCCACGGAAAGCAATTCCAATTTTTACGATAGAATGTACACCGAGACTGTGTAATTCCGTATCGTACTTTTTATCATCCATCTGACGAAGCGCGGCATCCGCCAGTGTGTCCAGGTCGGCGTGTGCATCGTTGGTATGCTTGAATTCAAAGAGAAAACCGGGAAGCCCATTTACTTGTGGGGTTAGCTGGATATCAAAGCGGCCCAAACCGGATTCCCGGTTGGAGCGAACCTGATAACGGTTTCCAAGTACGGCGCAGAGTCCCAGCATCATGCCATGGTAAAAGCTTTCGTTGGCACTGTCCATAGAGGAGATGCTGTGCAGCATAAAATCCTCCAATAGGTTTTGCAGCTTCACGGCATCCCCGGAGAAAATGGCCTGCTGGATGGAGATGGCAACGCCGTTTTGATTGGTACGGTTCAAAACCTCCTTTTCGTAGACGTAAGCAATTTCCTTATTGGGAATGGCGACGTCACACATAAAGTTGCCGTCAAACTGGGGATAGACTGCGGCGACTTTCAAATAACCGGCGATCAGCAAGAAACTATAGATACTGAATGGATTGCTCTGCACCTCCGGGTAAATGACGCTGGTATCCACATAGGTGGTGATTTTTTCTCCACACAGCAGCTTATGCAATCCCTCTGTGATTTCCGGCGTTGCGGCGGAGATAATTTCCCCGATAATGTCGTTGCTGCCGGTGGACTGCCAGAAGGCTTTCGGAAAGCAGTTGTCTGAAACGTAGTTGATGACTGACCAGGGATTGAAAATGTCAGAATTTCCGAATCTGTATCCGTCATACCAGTCACAGACCTCCTGAAATTTATCCGCTTTCCCGTAATGTTGCAGCAGCCCTTTTACCTCGTCCGGTGTGAATCCAAAGTATTCGCTGAAGGGATCGTCCAGAATGGAGTTGGTTTTCAGATTATTCAACCCACTGAAAATGCTCTCTTTTGCCACACGTAGGATTCCGGTTAAAAAACCATAGGCAAGGCTTGGATTGTCCTTCAGTCCGCCGGAGAAGAAATTCCGCATGAAGCCTACGATCTCATCGTAAAAATTACAGCTGTGTCCCTGCTGGATTGGTGTGTCATATTCGTCTATGATGATAATCGCCGGAATGCCATAATGCTTCTGGAGCATCCGGGAAAGATCCTTTAGAGAAGCAGTCAGCCCAACCTCCGAGACTTTTCCGCTGGCCAGTTGGTCATATATCTCTTTATCGTAGTTGTTGCATTTGCTGCTGGTGCCCAGCTCCTCATGACGTTGGGCCTCGATTGCCACAAGGCTCCGAATGGAAGCAATGGTTTCTTCCCAGGTGCCGAATTTTACATCTTTGAACGTTAGAAAGATGACAGGGTATTTTCCCTGTTCATTTCGATAAGACTGCCCACAGGCCCAGATTTTCTTGTCGCGGAAGTAAACAGAGGTATCTTCTTCTGTCCGTTCAAAGAATGTGCGGAGCATATCCATATTCAAGGTCTTGCCGAAGCGCCGGGGGCGGGTGAACAGGGAGACCTTCGGCTTTGTATCCAGAAAATCCCGAATCAGCAGGGTTTTATCTACATAATAGTAATCTGTTGTAGCGGCTTTGAAGTCGGATACACCGATTGGAAGCGGCTTTTTTCGTTCTTTGCGAAGGACTGCGTCTTCAGGAATCATCCAGCTGCGCCCATCTTTGACCGCTCCCGGAATTTCTCCACGCATACACATTTGCTGAATTCTGCGTGGAGTAATACCAACGGCTTTGGCAGCATCCGAACAAGACAGGTATTTCATAGCGCACCTCCAAAGTTGTTTCTAAGATGATTATACCCGTTGAAACGAAATAGGTCAACAGTAATTTCGCATCTATTTCGCACTGCTGCAAAAGGAGTATAGACGAAGCTAATGCGAGGGTGTTCATAAATGATTTAGGCTCCATGGGCGTACAAGCAGCGAATCCATGAACGGCAGATTTTAGAATAGTGAAAGGGTGTCGCATTTCACGACACCCTTTCGTTCCTTCGTAAGTCTTGATTAACAGATTATAATTGAGGAAACATCTGTTTTAATAGCGTAGGTATCATCACGTTACTCACACATGGGTCACCGCCCCAATGAGCTTGCCATCCTGTAAAATGGGGCTGCCGGACACGGGTGATCGGCATTATGGACAACATGATATGTTTGTAAAGCCTTTTCATTTGTACTGTAGAAAACCGATTGTTTTATTTTGCGCTGTATGGTAGAATATCCAGAGAAAAGGGTATGGGTTTCCCAAAGACATAAAATTATAAAAGTAAGTGACCAATTACTGAGGAAAAATGTATGTGTAATAACTATAGTATAGATTACTGTATTAACAACTGTGAAGAATTTGAAAGAGTTGGTTTTCCTGAACTAGGTAGAAACGAAGTTTTTTTTGACAAGAAAAATAAATGTTATGTTAAATTCTATGGAATTCCATCTCATTTTACCAACGAAAAGGCTGCACTCCATTATTATAAAAATTTCTACCTTGCTCCTAAACTAGAATTCGAATCAGAAACGTGTTTAGGAATCAAATCGATAAATGGTAAAATATTGAAAACTCCATCCCTAACGCAATATCATTACATGGGTATAGCACTAAGAAAACTACATGAGTTCTCAAGGGTAAGCAAAAATATCAATACATCGTATAACGAGTACTATCTTGAGGAACATCGTAAGTGGAATAAACTTTGCAAGAAATTAACAAAACATGATAGTGAGAGATGGAAAGACGCAATTGTAAATGCTGGGGCATTTCTAAATAACTTCAAAATCTGTGGGAATGACTATATCGTTCTTTGTCATAATGATTATTGTGAGCGCAATATACTATTTAAAAACGACAAAATTGCAGGAATTATTGATTTTGAGAAAAGCCGCTTTGCAGATCCTGCATGTGATTTAGCCACCATGGTTATTAAAGAGCTTGGAACGTCCAATCTTTCAATGTTCCTTGCTTCATATTCACTAACAAATATAACCAAATCGCGCTTTTTCTACTTCCCTCTATATAAAGCTCTAGAAATAATCACATGGGCGGAAACAGTTGACAAATTTTATTATCAAAAGGCTGTTGATTTTTTGCTGCATTGGGAAACCTTATATGAATATATATAATTTTCTTCAACTTGAAAGAGCACCTAAACTGGACTTACATGTTCATTTGCAAGGATCAGGTAATTTACATGTAATGAACTACTTGATCAATAAAAACAAATTGACAGTGCGAGCACAAATTCTACACGATAAAAAACTCAATATCAGAATACAGCAATATTCCGAGTTAATGAGTGTATTACTAGCAGAAAAAACCACAATTTCAGACATAACGTCCTTATTTGACTATAGAATAACTGACCAATTTTTTACAACATATAAGTTTTTACATTTATTCATAAATAGCATATCTGATTTAGACCTTTATATAAAGGGGGTAGTCATAAAACTTATAAAACAAACCTTGCTACAGACATTAGGCTGGCATTCCCGGAAGCAAAAGGGTATTCGGTGCGAAATCTCAAGTATATGGCAAAATTTGCGACGACCTATCCGGATCGGGAATTTGTGCAGACGGTGTCTGCACAAATTCCATGGTCTCATAATGTAGCAATTCTGGATAAGGTAAAAACAGAGAAGCAGAGGGAGTGGTATATCCGAAAAACGGCTGAAAATGGATGGTCGCACAGTGTATTGGTTCATCAAATTGAAAGCAATTTATACGAAAGACAGGTTATTGCAAACAAAGTTAATAATTTTGAAACGCACCTTGCTTCCCCGCAAAGTGAGCTTGCCGCACAGACAATGAAAGACCCCTATGTGTTTGACTTTATCCCGTTTAAAGAAGATATGATGGAGCGGGATATTGAACAGGCACTTGTGAAAGATGTTACAAAGCTACTGTTGGAATTGGGAACAGGATTCGCCTTCCTTGGAAATCAATATCACCTGAATGTGGGTGGAGATGATTTTTACATTGATTTGCTGTTTTACAATCTGAATCTTCGCTGTTATGTGGTGATCGAACTGAAAACCGGTGAATTCAAGCCGGAATATGCTGGGCAGCTGAATTTCTATCTTTCAGCGGTAGATGGGATTCTAAAAAAAGAAAATGATCATCCCTCTATTGGCTTGCTGCTGTGTAAGAGCAAAAATGACCTGGTGGCGGAATATGCACTCAAGGATATGTCCAAGCCCATGGGTGTCAGTGCATATAAAGTAACCAGCAGCTTGCCGGAAGAACTGCAACGGCAACTGCCATCGATTGAAGACATTGAAAAACGGATCCAAAAGGAATAATTGCACAGGAATGTCACTTGCCATCCCTGTATTCATAAAACGAAATTTGCAGAGATGGTAAATTCTAAAACAAAATTTATGGAGGCCTTGTATGAAGAAGATTGTATATATAATGCTATGTATTCTGCTTGTATGTAGTTTGAGTGCTTGTGGTGGAAATGTCAGTGAAGTTAATACGCATAATGTAGATTCTGAAATTTATTCAGAAGAGGATATTAATGCTGCTATTGACACTATAAAAAAAGAATTTAAGAATGACTGGAAAGGATGTACGCTTACAGAGATTTATTATGCAGGAGATGACAGTTCTAAAGACCATCAAGATTGGGCAAATAGGAACAATGCAGATGAAGTCATTGTTTTGCAATCTTCATTCGATGTTGATTCCTCTGGAGGAGATGGTTCTTTGAATCCAAATAGTACATACAATGGATGGAATTGGATTTTAGTTAGAACAAATGGCGGACAATGGCAACATGTTGACCATGGATATT
>ERZ772861.1034-NODE-1034-length-25600-cov-9.451243_pt1 | contig 25600 bp, 23 predicted proteins | sample MGYA00512135_ERZ772861 | MGnify/ENA primary metagenome ERZ772861 (study PRJEB29015, sample SAMEA2737700) | human gut metagenome | biome: human gut; feature: human-associated habitat; material: faeces | place: China | collected 2012 ...
CGTTGTTTCATACATACGGGCAACGGTCGGATAGAGCAGCTTTGTGATGCAGTTTCTGATAGGATCATCCCCACGCGTGTGGGGACAAGCCGAGCGTATCGATCGTTGTCTTAAACAGGGTAGGATCATCCCCACGCGTGTGGGGACAAGCTGTGATTATAATTATATCACAAGTTGCATTAAGGATCATCCCCACGCGTGTGGGGACAAGTGCTTGTTAATCTGAATCATATCGAACGGTATAGGATCATCCCCACGCGTGTGGGGACAAGTCTATCACAATATCGCTTGTCTGTCAATACCTAGGATCATCCCCACGCGTGTGGGGACAAGACGCTCCGTAATCGCAAGGCTCAGATCAGAGCAGGATCATCCCCACGCGTATGGGGACAAGCTAAGGATGAGCAGGAAAACTATATTGAGATGAGGATCATCCCCACGCGTATGGGGACAAGCATACAATTTTTGCAAAATGAAGCAAGCCAACAGGATCATCCCCACGCGTATGGGGACAAGAATTGTTATGTAACCATCGTTGCACAACATTAGGGATCATCCCCACGCGTATGGGGACAAGTGTATATGCGGATGGAAGCTTCCGTCTGTAGGAGGATCATCCCCACGCGTATGGGGACAAGAAATGGGTTGATGAGAATATCAACATAAAAGGGGGATCATCCCCACGCGTATGGGGACAAGCAGATAAGTTATAACGAACATATCGGATGGAGTGGATCATCCCCACGCGTATGGGGACAAGCTTGATAACCGTATGTTCAGGAAATCCAGATAAGGATCATCCCCACGCGTATGGGAACAAGTTAAGGAATACGATACTTTAACGTATGATGATAGGATCATCCCCACGCGTATGGGGACAAGTTCTATCTTCTCCGAGAGAATTTCTAAGTCTGAGGATCATCCCCACGCGTATGGGGACAAGTATTAGGCGGAGCGGAAAGAATATCATCAACCGGGATCATCCCCACGCGTATGGGGACAAGGGTTCTTGCAAGTCAATATATTGATCGTGTTTAGGATCATCCCCACGCGTATGGGGACAAGGTCTATTTTACTTAAGTCCGCACGGACTTCAAAGGATCATCCCCACGCGTATGGGGACAAGTAAAAAAGACGTATACGGTTTTCCCCGATTCGGGGATCATCCCCACGCGTATGGGGACAAGAAATAGCGCGCTTAATATACTCCTGCGGAGTAAGGATCATCCCCACGCGTATGGGGACAAGTCCTTGCGTGTGCTATGCGGTGTGGCTTGCGGCGGATCATCCCCACGCGTATGGGGACAAGTTCATTCTTTTCTATTTCGCCTTGCTTTACTGAGGATCATCCCCACGCGTATGGGGGCAAGACAACGCTCTTGAAAACAGGGCGGAGAGCGACAGGATCATCCCCACGCGTATGGGGACAAGCTTAGGAAGATCAAGCGCAAACTGCTCTACAAAGGATCATCCCCACGCGTATGGGGACAAGGTGTCAATAGCTCTGATACGGTCCGACAGCTCGGGATCATCCCCACGCGTATGGGGACAAGGTAGATACGTGCCACCTGATGAGATGGATTGTGGGATCATCCCCACGCGTATGGGGACAAGATAAGGATTTAACACAAGCACAATTAGCAAATAGGATCATCCCCACGCGTATGGGGACAAGCCATCTCCTGCAGGTAGTCATCATCAGTTTTCAGGATCATCCCCACGCGTATGGGGACAAGCGCTTGAATTTCTGGAAGGAATACGAGAAACTAGGATCATCCCCACGCGTATGGGGACAAGCCTTGGGAGCTCAATAACAGAGATTCTGAAACAGGATCATCCCCACGCGTATGGGGACAAGGCTGTCAAGGTCGGAGCGCTGTACGCCGTATGAGGATCATCCCCACGCGTATGGGGACAAGTGTCCACAGTCAAATCCCAATCGTCATAGCAGAGGATCATCCCCACGCGTATGGGGACAAGACTTAAAAACCGCTTTATTAAGCGGTTTTTCTGGGATCATCCCCACGCGTATGGGGACAAGTGGCGCTTGAGTTCCCACTTGACGCAGGGGGATAGGATCATCCCCACGCGTATGGGGACAAGATAATGTCAACTACGAAGGCGCGGCGGGCAAGAGGATCATCCCCACGCGTATGGGGACAAGGTACAGGGGAGCCGTAGACATCGTCCCAGCCCGGGATCATCCCCACGCGTATGGGGACAAGATATTAGCGTACTGATAACCAGTATAGTCATTGGGATCATCCCCACGCGTATGGGGACAAGCGTCTATTTTACTTAAGTCCGCACGGACTTCAAAGGATCATCCCCACGCGTATGGGGACAAGGATGTTGACAATTTGCGAGTGCTTGATAGCGCAGGATCATCCCCACGCGTATGGGGACAAGCATCAATGATGTAGTTTGTTCGATTTTGTCAGAGGATCATCCCCACGCGTATGGGGACAAGTATAGGCTTTTTCTTGCCCCATAAAAAATAACAGGATCATCCCCACGCGTATGGGGACAAGTGGCGACAGAGGACCGCACTATATCAGTGTTGGGGATCATCCCCACGCGTATGGGGACAAGGTGCTTCACGGTCGCACGGGTATCAAGTGTGTAGGATCATCCCCACGCGTATGGGGACAAGAACAGGCGCAACGTTTGAGTATATTTTTTAAGGGGATCATCCCCACGCGTATGGGGACAAGTTACAGAACAGAAGACAGGCAAGCGGCGCACAAGGATCATCCCCACGCGTATGGGGACAAGAAAGCATTAAACCATTCATCGTACGGCAGTTTGGGATCATCCCCACGCGTATGGGGACAAGAACACGCACGCTATAAATCGTGCGCTTAATATAGGATCATCCCCACGCGTATGGGGACAAGTTGGCTTTTGCAGCAGAACATCCGTTTGAGGGAGGATCATCCCCACGCGTATGGGGACAAGTAAGTATTGCGTTAAGTCTGAGGATATAATCTGGGATCATCCCCACGCGTATGGGGACAAGACGCAAGCAGAGATTGACTGCTGCCGGCTATAAGGATCATCCCCACGCGTATGGGGACAAGCTACCGGCGGCATGATAGGGTGGATATGGGGCGAGGATCATCCCCACGCGTATGGGGACAAGGTGTTCGGCACCGTCGACCTCGGCACCGATGAAGGATCATCCCCACGCGTATGGGGACAAGCCGGTTACCTCAAAATGTATTCCTTCGACCTTAGGATCATCCCCACGCGTATGGGGACAAGCACGCTTAAAAATTATACTTGCTTGCAGCTTGGGGATCATCCCCACGCGTATGGGGACAAGAAGGGTCCGAAATTTATAGGGATAGAAAGCAAAGGATCATCCCCACGCGTATGGGGACAAGTATAGAAACTACAATAACTAATGGTGGACTTAAGGATCATCCCCACGCGTATGGGGACAAGTGATTTGGACGAATATTTGAGACCTTCGGCAAGGGATCATCCCCACGCGTATGGGGACAAGTGGCATATAGGACACAAGCGCAAGCGGCAGAAAGGATCATCCCCACGCGTATGGGGACAAGAAAGGTAGAAAGCACGAACTTTGCGCCTTCGGGGGATCATCCCCACGCGTATGGGGACAAGCATATTAAAAGTAGTACAACCTATAGAATCTCGGGATCATCCCCACGCGTATGGGGACAAGACCGTATTCCGAGGTTTATATCGGAGAAAGGAGGGATCATCCCCACGCGTATGGGGACAAGAGTACCCATCAGTGTGAATACATCACCAACCGCGGATCATCCCCACGCGTATGGGGACAAGCAAACGAACATTGCAAAATATGAAAAAGGTTCAGGATCATCCCCACGCGTATGGGGACAAGGCTGAGGCTTTTTTTAAGTCTGTGCAGGGTCTAGGATCATCCCCACGCGTATGGGGACAAGCAAATTTGACTGATTTTAAAGTTGGACTTGAGGGGATCATCCCCACGCGTATGGGGACAAGGCTTGCCCCCGCTGTAAATCCAAATCAGCCCGAGGATCATCCCCACGCGTATGGGGACAAGTTACAATGACATCGGTATGCACGCTTACATCGGGGATCATCCCCACGCGTATGGGGACAAGTGCGTGCAGAGCTGTTGTCACAAAGCGGTGATAGGATCATCCCCACGCGTATGGGGACAAGTTCAGTGTACTGCGTTTAATGGCAGATGTAATAGGATCATCCCCACGCGTATGGGGACAAGACTCCTGTGGTGTAATAGGTGTTTTCTTCATCGGGATCATCCCCACGCGTATGGGGACAAGTATTAACAGGAAATAACACGCAATTTCGTAAAAGGATCATCCCCACGCGTATGGGGACAAGCCTGAGAGTGCACCTCCTGATTGGCGTGATAAAGGATCATCCCCACGCGTATGGGGACAAGCAGACTTAACGCAATACTTAGCCGTCTCACAGAGGATCATCCCCACGCGTATGGGGACAAGAAGTAAAATGATAGTACATTTACCCAGAGTATAGGATCATCCCCACGCGTATGGGGACAAGGAGTTCCGGTTATCTGCAAAACGTCAATAGACAGGATCATCCCCACGCGTATGGGGACAAGTGTTTCCGCAAGCTTTTGTCGCCTGTTTCGACAGGATCATCCCCACGCGTATGGGGACAAGCGAACTCCTCGTTTGCACCGATAGCGTCCGACAGGATCATCCCCACGCGTATGGGGACAAGAGTTATCAACTTCTTCAGCTCTTCTGTTGATAAGGATCATCCCCACGCGTATGGGGACAAGCGGTATTTGCATTAATGTTGTTCGTTTTGTTCGGGATCATCCCCACGCGTATGGGGACAAGTATAGTTCGGCAAGCTGTCCTATTGTTTCTATAGGATCATCCCCACGCGTATGGGGACAAGATGAATTTCGATTCGGCAATATTGCCGTATGTGGGATCATCCCCACGCGTATGGGGACAAGACAGAAACAAAATTCGTTCTGAAAAACGGTGCAGGATCATCCCCACGCGTATGGGGACAAGTTCTAAGTATTTCCAGTATCGGCACTATTCTTAGGATCATCCCCACGCGTATGGGGACAAGCAATCTATCTCTCCTCGTTGCCTTGCTTGCTTGGGATCATCCCCACGCGTATGGGGACAAGTAATATATGTACAGTCAGGCTCTGAAACGGCTGGGATCATCCCCACGCGTATGGGGACAAGGTATAAACAATTTTAACGTTGTATTTATATAGAGGATCATCCCCACGCGTATGGGGACAAGCTATACCCACTGTGCCACACATAAAGCATAGCGGGATCATCCCCACGCGTATGGGGACAAGGATCTTTGAATCTGCGTTTTACCGCATTCTCGAGGATCATCCCCACGCGTATGGGGACAAGTTTATGCAGCCTTTTTTTAAAACATCAGACATAGGATCATCCCCACGCGTATGGGGACAAGTATCTTTCGCTGTCGCATTTTTTGATTCTCTAAGGATCATCCCCACGCGTATGGGGACAAGTTTTAACGGAGGTGCAACATGTTACTTGATGTAGGATCATCCCCACGCGTGTGGGGACAAGATGACAAGCCCCTTGTCGATTACGTGTTTATTAGGATCATCCCCACGCGTGTGGGGACAAGACGTTCCATTTTCAATGCCAATGTATCTGTTTAGGATCATCCCCACGCGTGTGGGGACAAGCTTTTTCCCTCATATGTGCCTCCTTATTATCGGGGATCATCCCCACGCGTGTGGGGACAAGCCTTTTGACCTCAACGGTTGACAACGCTGCTCGGGATCATCCCCACGCGTGTGGGGACAAGGGCAGATGTCGCCTTGGGATAATTCGATGTGGAGGATCATCCCCACGCGTGTGGGGACAAGACTTTGTAGCCTGACCGAAGAACTTCTTAGCCAGGATCATCCCCACGCGTGTGGGGACAAGCGATCTGACGATTTTCAATTATAAAGCTTACTGGGATCATCCCCACGCGTGTGGGGACAAGCAGATGCCGTTTCCGATGTTAGTCAGACGGTCGGGATCATCCCCACGCGTGTGGGGACAAGAGACCATCTACGGACTGCTTCGGCTGTTTCGTGGGATCATCCCCACGCGTGTGGGGACAAGCAGACCAAGTACAGAGTTTGCAAGCCTTGTCTAGGATCATCCCCACGCGTGTGGGGACAAGTACATGGACGAGATAGCGTTTGAAACTGTCGGAGGATCATCCCCACGCGTATGGGGACAAGATAATTGACGTTTTAACGGAACATCTTGACGAGGGATCATCCCCACGCGTATGGGGACAAGTCGGAATAATTGCAGGCGTGAACGGCTGTAATGGGATCATCCCCACGCGTATGGGGACAAGGTGGCGAAAATCAGCAAGTGCGGTATGTACCTGGGATCATCCCCACGCGTATGGGGACAAGTTCCCATAGGGGTTATCAGAAATCCGATAGTGGGGATCATCCCCACGCGTATGGGGACAAGTTGCTGTAACTATTGCAGGTGCGTCTACTCCTAGGATCATCCCCACGCGTATGGGGACAAGCGGTTATCAATATGCCAGTATTCCCGATATTTAGGATCATCCCCACGCGTATGGGGACAAGTTAAATAAACCGTTATTAAGAAAATGATTACCAGGATCATCCCCACGCGTATGGGGACAAGTGATAACTATACTGTTGATGGTGATTTGTTCCGGGATCATCCCCACGCGTATGGGGACAAGGCATATTGTTTTGTTCCCATCTTGCGTATGTTGGGATCATCCCCACGCGTATGGGGACAAGAATCAAGTACAGCGCAAAGGGTTACAATACATAGGATCATCCCCACGCGTATGGGGACAAGATAAACATTCCTGCTATCGTTATGAATGCAGATGGATCATCCCCACGCGTATGGGGACAAGCTCGCTTGAAACTGAATATTTATCCATTATAAAGGATCATCCCCACGCGTATGGGGACAAGGTTGTTAAGGAAACAATCTTAAAATGCTTAATGGGATCATCCCCACGCGTATGGGGACAAGCATTTATCCGTCATCGGTTGAAACTTATGAAGAGGATCATCCCCACGCGTATGGGGACAAGACCCAGTCGTCCGAGGCAGGAACATAATTAGTAGGATCATCCCCACGCGTATGGGGACAAGTCGGCTATCGCACTATCACTTGACACATGCGAAGGATCATCCCCACGCGTATGGGGACAAGAAAGACACGGTTAACGAGGAGATACAGACGGAGGGATCATCCCCACGCGTATGGGGACAAGTCCATGACGGTGGAAGAGATTGTTCCGTAGACAGGATCATCCCCACGCGTATGGGGACAAGGAGGCTGATATGGCGCTTTGTAATATGCTTGCGGGATCATCCCCACGCGTATGGGGACAAGTAGAAGGTTACCGAAACTATCACCGTAACGAAAGGATCATCCCCACGCGTATGGGGACAAGCGAAACGCTTACGATTATATTAACAATCTTACAGGATCATCCCCACGCGTATGGGGACAAGGCAAGCATTACAAGTGTTTCGACTGGGGTATTAGGATCATCCCCACGCGTATGGGGACAAGCCTACGGGAACTAAAATACGCAACATCAAGCAAGGATCATCCCCACGCGTATGGGGACAAGCTTGACGTGCTTGCCTCACTGCTGACGGTCGTAGGATCATCCCCACGCGTATGGGGACAAGTGCGTGGTCTTTACATCGCCGCTGTGCGTGTCTGGATCATCCCCACGCGTATGGGGACAAGAAACGATTGAAAACGGACGCAGTGTCGAAGAAGGGATCATCCCCACGCGTATGGGGACAAGCTTACAGCTTGCAGTCACGAGGGCTATGCTATAGGATCATCCCCACGCGTATGGGGACAAGGTCGTGTCTTTTCCTTTTGTCGTGGTCGTACTAGGATCATCCCCACGCGTATGGGGACAAGCGGATATTTACCAAAAAATAACAAAATGTACACGGATCATCCCCACGCGTATGGGGACAAGTTTCTACAATTGTGAGAGAGTAATCAAATATCAGGATCATCCCCACGCGTATGGGGACAAGTTCCTCCACACCCATATCGAACAGTGAGGACTGGGATCATCCCCACGCGTATGGGGACAAGCCTAACATTGTTAATTCCGAATACTGGAGCGAAGGATCATCCCCACGCGTATGGGGACAAGCCTAAAGAAATCAAGGAAAATAGCGGTTTTGCAAAATCAACCGCTTAGATTTCCTTTAACTTTTCATAGATCCTTTGTGTAAGCAGACAATCATCAAGCGCCCTATGAATCCTATCTTTATTATAATGCAAATCGAAATAATCCGCAATAGCTGCTAACGAATATGAATTAATATCAAGTAGTTTTCTTGATATTTTAACTGTATCAATAATTTTTGACGGAACAAAATCAATTTTGTTTTCAGCACACGCAGATTTAATAAAATTCAGGTCAAAACCGATATTATGCCCGACCAGAGGTTTTCCGTTGCATCGCATTGCAAACTCACTAAGTGCTTTGCTTTTGTCTGTTCCTTCACTTGCCAGTAATTCCTCCGTTATACCTGTAAGCCTGATAATCGCCTCCGGTATTTTTTTATCTGTTTTGACAAGCACAGAATATGTTTCCGCTACTGATCCGTTTTCAACCGTTACTGCACCGAGTTCTATTATTTCATCATCAGGATTAAGTCCGGTTGTTTCAATATCGATTACTGTATATGTATCCGATACACCGGATGATTTCTGTTTTTTCTCCGATAAACGATTTATGTGATTTGTCATAGCCTTAGGACGAATAACGTTTTCATCGTCACTTTTTGTCACACGTCTTTTTATAAGCTTTATGCCGTCATAATCTACCGGCTCCCATTGCGTATTGTGAATACGGAATTCCAGTTTCTGCTCGTTATTTGAGCTGTATGACATTGAAGCGTGACCGTTTCCAATGTTTGAGCACACTCTACCCCATACGTTATCACGAACTCTTGCGTTCAGATTTCCGACATACACGCCTGTATCTATTTCCTGCATCCACCTGGAAAGATCTCCGCGCAGTTTAGGCGGACAACAACTCAGTGTAATTACTACCATCATATCGTCACCTGTATTGTTTACCGTAATCGAGAGGTTCGTTTTTATCATTCCACAGATACATGGCTTTTTCGTCATCCGGATTTTCTTCAGGCATCAGCAGATATTTAATATCGTGTACCATTCGCTCAAGCATATGAGCTTTCACCATTTCGTCACGGACCCTATGCCGTACAAATCTTGATATATCATCATTTACCGATGCAGCCGCTTCAAAAGATATCGGTATCGTGACTTCAGCTTTATAAAGATCGGCTATATCGTATACGAACGAACATTCGTGACCAATATGTACAAACCCCAGTGCAGGCGAACACCCCATAGAACATATAACAGCGTGAGCAAGCCCGTAAAGGCAGGCGTGAGCCGCCGACAGAGCCTGATTGACCGGATCGGACGACTGGAAATCTTCGTGATTGTATACACGACCGTTCCATTCGACATTCCATTTTTCAGACTGCTGTCTGTACACTTTTCTTATACGACTGCCCTCACGGCCTCTCAGCTGTTGCAGAGTAAGCCCCGAAACATCCTCATCGGGAAAACGCATCATATACATCTTTCTGACAACATCAAGATGCTTGCGCTGGTTTGTGACCATTTCCGCTTGTTTTACAATAAGCCTCGAACTGTGCGTCAGCGGTCTGCCGCCGGCATAATATCTGACACCCTGCTCACCAACCCAGCATATGCTTATTCCGCTGTCGCCGATAAGTTCCATAGCCCTGTGTGAAACATCAGTTCCGGGACCTAACATAAGTACAGAGATTGTACCCGATGGTATATGCGTAACGCCGTTCTCGTCAATAACGGTAATTGCACTGTCTTTTCTGTTTATTTTACAATGTTCCAGATACAGAAATGTAATTCTGTCGGCAATCTGCGGCAGTTCTACGATATCGGGTTTTATCATTCCGGGTATTTCAGCCATTTGTATTATTTCCCGGACGCATTACGGTCATAAGTCCCATACCGTACGCTTTTCCTCTGCCTATTCCGTTTATGAGCATATTTTTGAACAGTTCTTCATCCGTCACTTCAAGCAGTCCTTCAAACGTCACCGACAGAAGAGTTACTACTCTGTTGTCCTTTTTGAAAAATCTGCACCACTTGTTCTGAACCACATCAAATGAATCTTCGCTAAGGCAGAACCCGTTCTTCTCTGCTCTGTCCATCAGCCACTGCTTTTGAAAGTCAACAATGGTGACTGCCCTTTTCTTACCCTGTCCCTGTTTTACATTATCCGTTTTCACCGGATTTGCGGTAAGGCGGAACTGCCATATATCACCCTTTTTTATTCTGCCAAGCAGACCGTCATATTCTCTTGTTTCTCCTGCTCTGCCGGTATCACCAAACTGCAATGCTATAACAGATAAGTCAGGCTTCTGATTGCTGAGAATCATCAGATAAAGCTCTCCTCCAAGGCTGTCGATGCGCCAGAGCTTTCTTGAACGGTCATCCGTAAGTGCCGCTTCTACGGCTCCGTGCAGAACACTGCGTGAATTGACCGCCTTCAATGTATTGCGGTTTGACAGATCCAGATAAACTCTTGATAAGTACATTGTTTCACCTCAATTCAGCCATAGGATCATGCTCTGCAGAAACCATATCCTCTGCGCTGTCCGACTTATCGATTTCCACATAGCAGTCTTTTATTTTTCGCAGCCCGAAACGTCTGAATGTCGGATCAAACGAAACAGGAACATCCTTGATTATTGCAGGACCGTCTTCGCTTTCTGTAATAATTCTGAGCCTTGTGTCGGCATTTTTTCTCTGCTGTTTGTCAAGCAACGGACTTTCTGATTTAAGCACATCAAGAAGATTTCCGTCACGCAATCCCCATACAAGCGGAGGTGTAGGTGGGCATGAGCGCCTGCCTAAAAATAGCGGAAACGCCGGATGCTTCAGAGCGTCTTCGATTTTTTCTATCAGCCCTGCATCTTCATGTTCAAGTCCTACAAGGAAAGTCGCATCGGAAAGGTAAAAACGGTGCGTGATATACTTTTTTGTCTTTTCACCGTTGGCAGTGTGATAATCCCTTATCTGCCGGCCCTCGTTTTCTACTCTGATACCGATCTTAAGCTCATTAAGGTCGTCAAGAGGTTCCGTCCTCTCTCTTCCCATAGCCGATGCCACAAGTCCGATTACGCCGCTCTTGGTCGGATATCCGAGCGTGCGGCGTGTATCAAATTTCGACTCAACGCCCCATGACTGCAACGGAGCGGAAAGTCTGAGCAGCAGTACAGGCATTATACCACCTCATCTTTTATGTAGCTATAAAGCTTTTCAAGCAGCTCGTCAAGATTTACCCTTTCGGCATCGGATATAGCGTCCGCACCTATCATAAAGCTCTTTACAGGCTTTCCGCTGAAGTTGTCATATACCTTGCCTGCATACTCCTGTAATTTCTTCACGGACTCTTCAACATAGCCGTTATTGCTGATAACCGGCTTTTCAAATGCACCGACAAGGTTTACGGGCTGATCTTTTCTGATCGTCACATAAACCATATCGGGATATGTTCTGTTTGCGTATGAGTTCTGCTTACCGGTAGGCATAGAGCAGATAAATGCTTCGGCAAATCCCTTTATGACTTCTGCTACAGAAACACCTATTGATTTCTTAAGCTGTGCAACATTCACAGTCGCATATCTGTAAAGCGTTGAAGAATTGAACTCTGTTGTTCCGAGATGTCCCGCACCCGCACTGTCCTCAGGCGAGCAATCGTCTACCGCCGTAAAGTAGTCATACTCATTCTGAACAGCATGAGTTGAAATGCTGTGAGCAACCTGCGATGCCGCATCTACATTCAGGTCAGCATCGTCCGCTACCATTCTTCCGAATAAAGCAATATCAACAGAAGGCGTTTCTTTAAGCGCCTGCTTATAGAGCTTGGCGTCTTTTTCGCCGCTTATAACAAGTTGTGCAAGATTATTAGCCTGTACAGCACTTATAAAGAACAGCGCTCCTGTTTTATTATCCTTCTTTTCGTTTATTTTCACACCTGCCGAGTTCATCGCCTTTATAGCTTCCTTAACGGCTGTTTCATCGTCAAAACTGCTGTCAAGCTTTTTGATTTCATTAGCAATAAGATCAACAGCGTGCATTGTTCTGTAGCCGAGTTCTTCACTTGTAAAAAGTTCATTAAACATAAGACGCATTGCGTGCTTCCACGACTGGCTTGACACTCTGGCTCTGTTTGCACCGCCGTAAAAAGCAGTTTTAGGTCTGCCGGTATCATCACGGTTTACGCATGAAGGCGGAACTGTCTGTACTACATGGAAATCAACATATAATCTTTCGTTACTCATTTTCTTTACTCTCCTTTTGAATTATCTTTTTCGGTCTTATACTTTTCGGAATAGAAATCTCTTCCCCACGACAGTTTTATATCTGCCGCCTGCTCAGGATAATTGAACCTGTAGAGCTCTTCGGCAAGCTTCGCATAATCAAGCGGTATACTCTTGCCTTTGAGCAGTTGAACTATGCTTTTGAGCTGGTAAGCAAGCTCTTCCTTTGTCGTTGATGTTACAACAAGGTTAAGTCTGTTTACAACACGTTCTTCATCATCATTGCTGTTTGCAATGTGATAAGCCGCTCTTCCCAGAGTATAGCCCTTTTCATACATAAACCTGTCGTTACCCTGCTGATGCAAAGCGTACAACGTCAGAGCCGTATAAACTGCCCATTCTGCATTTGACGCACACTTTGAACCTTTAAGTTCTTCATTGATTCTGTCGAATATCAGCCACCAAAGCGACGGGAGTTCTCCCGGCTTTTTACCGATACCGTGTCGAAGCTCAGCAAGATAGCCCTTGCCTCTTCCTGTGTCTGCAATGCTGTGCAGATACTCAATTTTTGATGCGGTATAACGATAAACCATATCACTCTTACTCATTTGTTATCACCTTCTTTTCTGAAAATTTTATTTATTGTAGCATTGAAAATGTTAAGAGCCTCTACCGTAGTCACAAGGTTTTTATCCTTGCCGTCCTTCTCGTATCGTCCGAAAATCGTATTTGCGCTCATCTGATGAACACAGTCATTTCCGAATACGATTGCGATTTTCCTTACAGTATCTTCAATTTCACCTGTGTATTCATCAATATCATAACTTGTATCAAGCTGTGACAGCCAATCTCTGAAAGGCTTATCTATCATACTGTAGAACTGCGTCTTTGAATCTTCTCCGGAGAGCTTGTCACCGCTTGCTCCTGCAGATTTCTGCAAATTGATACTGAGTTTATTTACCGCATTAGCCGCACTTTTACATTTGCCTATCTCGTTTCCTATACGATAACGCCACACTTCTCCGACTTCCATCAGCAAATCTGAATGAAATGATAGTTCATCACTGATAGAATCAACAATTTTAAAACTCATATCGCCGAAAACATGAATTACAGACGCCATTGTTACATTAAGTAAAAAGCAATTATCCAGATAGCCCCTGTCTATGTACGATTCAATATGAGCTATAATGCCCGGTTTTCTTGCTGTGCTTGAATTTTCATCTTCTTCAAGCGCCGCGATACTTCCGAATTCCTGCCAGGCACTTGTAGAAGGTTCATGACGTTTAGGCTGATATTTTATGCTACCGCTTCTTTTTTTCTTATCTGATTTCCAGAGCGTCATCTGTTCACTGAAAACTTCATCCTCTTCAAAATAATCTCCGCCTGCAAGATAATAACCGTTAACCTTTCCGTTTTCTCTGCAAAGATAAACATATCTGGACATCAATGAAAGCAATGCCGCCTGATTATCGGGAACAGGTATCAGAGTATTGAACTCAGCTTTGTTGTTATCCTTTTCCCATGACGGAGTGCTTACATACACGTCATATTCAGAATCGCTTTCTGCGTTGTAATTCAGCATAAGCGTTTCAAACAGGTTGTTTCCTCTGACCGCTATCAGACCAAGCATACTAACCCACGGTTTCTTAGGAGTTGGATTTTTAGCCGCTGTGTCGTCAAAGCAGATAATATGCAACAACCAGCGGGTTGCTTCCGAATATGAAAGCAGTCTGCCGTCATTGTTCCTGTCTGAAAAAAGCCTGGGCTTGTTTTCGCTTTCAAACAGTGAACCAATTATTTTAGCTGAGCTTACAACTTTTTTACATTTACCATTCACCTTATTGGACTGATAAAACGGATACTCCTCATCAAACAGCCAGAAACGGTCATACCATTTTTCAAAATACTTCTCAAACGACTTCATCGGAAATTTGCCGCTCCGAAATACCTCATTCCAGTTATCCGTAAGATAATTGATATCGTCCTCAGGATCAACCTCATCACCGTTTTTGTCATACCTTGAGAATACCGTGTAGATCACCGCAAGCAGAAACCTCAGTACAGCCATATCCTGCGTTTTTGTTTCTCCTGCAAGCTCCGTGTAATCCTGTGCGTGTTCAAAGACCTGCCTTATGCTTATCTCTTTCACCTCGCACCCGTTGTCACGGACACATATCCACGGTTCGTCGATCAGATTGAACTCTCTGTCCATATCAGCTTTCTTCCTCCTTTATTTCTTCAAAACCTCTTTCGGTGCTGTATTTATACGTTCTGCCGAGCAGATTTATCTTGTTATTTCCGTCAAGCAAAAGCAATATCTCACCTTTGAGCCACTTTGCATTTCTCCACGCCTGAGGCATAGAGTTTGCCAGTATCTCAATCGTTTTACCAAAATTATAAGACTTGCTGAAAAATGCCGGCAATCTCAGTCTTTGCTTTGCTATCAGCTTTGCCTGTACATTATCGGGTACAGAAGTAATATCAAACACAGCGTCCCGTGAAAACAGCGAATACTCCGTATCGGATGTTTTCACAAGCACAAGCGCTTCTATGGTTTCCTGTCCGTCACGCACCGCCGCCTCCCCGTCTGAATCGTTGTTCAGCTCACGCCTGTTGATCATATCGCTAAGCGTTGAATCACTGCGAGTAATTTTTTGCGACGGTATGCAATATTTCTTGGCTCTTTGCTTTTTCTCTTTTTGTTCATCACTATATTCTCTATACTCTGCGGTCTGTTGTTCATCATTGTCGGGTTCGGAATAAACAGCGCCGACAAGTTCAGGAATACATCCCGGTATTACCAGTTTATCCGGCAGATATTTTTCAGTTTGAGTCAGTATCCAACCGGAGTAAACACTCTTGCTGAAATCTTCCGGGATCAACACGCACAGCTCCGGTTCAGATAATTTATCCGGACGTGTGCGGTTATGTCTGTGCAGTCTGCCCGAACGTTGTAACAACAGATCCATAGGGCAAAGTTCGGTTATCATATAGTCAAAGTCTATATCAAGCGACTGTTCAAGCACCTGTGTACCGACTACTATCAGCTTGTCCCTTTTCTCACGGGTCGACTTCTTACCGACAAGCTCTGAAAGTTCACGCTCAATTACCGCTCTGTCAGTCGATATAAGTCTGCTATGGAAACATATAACACGATAATCAGGCATATTCGCCGCTATTGTGTCGGCAAGTTCCTGAGAATAAGCAACACTATTCACAATAACAGCCGCACAACCGCCGCCAGACAGTTTATCTTCAAGCAGGTTTACAATATCGTTACTGTCATTTTCTTTTCTTCTGATTACTGTGATAGACTTATCGGGGATATCAACAGGTATAGCCTTCTGCTTTACCTCCGCACCGTCACTCCAAGTCAGCACAGGATATGCCATACTGCTGTTGTCAAAGCTGTTCTTACTGCCGGTATACCATTTTATCAGTTCCGCTCTCTTATCCGGCGGCAATGTTGCAGAAAGAATTATCACAGGCACATTATACGCCGCCATCCAGCGCAATGAATTTTCCAGATAAACGTACATATATCGGTCATAAGCATGGCACTCATCTATAATAACAGTCTTACCTGCAAGTCCCAGGTGCCTTAGCATAACGTGTTTCTGCTTTAACGATGCCATAAGAAACTGGTCAACTGTAGCAACAACAAATTCGGACAACAGCGCCTGTTTTCTTCCTTCAAACCAGGAATGAACCATTATATTGTCATTATCGTCATCGGAAATGTCGGATGCTCTTCCGTGGAACATCTCACAGTATTCGTCATTCATATCCGTCATACCGTGTGCAAGTCTGAGCGAATGTATATCATCAGTACCACTCGCCCAGGAATGAATACGTTCAAATATTCCGTTAGCGGTTGCCTGCGTCGGCAGTCCAAAAAACATTCCGCCATAGCCGAAACGTGATGCAAGTATCTCCGTTGCCGCAAGTGCCGCCTCAGTTTTACCTATTCCCATAGGTGCCTCAAGTATGTATATACCGGGTTTATTGCAAAGGCTTACAACATTCATAAATTCACGCTGTACGCAGTTCGACTTGAAGCCGAAACGCTCTTCAAAAAAGCTGTCGCTATCAGCGATAAAATCGGCATACCAGCTGTCCGTAAGCGAAAGCTTGTTCCACGCTCTTCTGACACGCTCCTCACACTGCTCATCGGTGAGTTTTTCTTCGATGTCTATGTAAGGAAAATAATCGGTGTTGCTCGCTATCCAGTCACTCATTACGAGCAGTCCGGTAATCAGCATCTGTGCCGCAACATCGGGATTCGGCAGATTTTTGACATCTTCAAATCCGGTTACGCTGAGAGCGTATTCCATCCATTCCGCTCTTATCTGTGTCCATTCGTTTACGTTAACCTTGCCGTGTCCGTAATAGTTAGCCTCATATGAACATTGCCCCCTATCCGCCGAGCAATCGCCGTGATGCGCACCAACAATGACTGCGGTTGACGGTGCAACCTCAAATTCTTTTTTCAGAATATACTGTCCCGCTATGTTATGCGGTGACTCTGATATCTGTGTCAGATCTGAAAGGTCGATACCCGCGTCAAACAGTCTGTCATCCAGACCCTGAATATTATCTTTAAGCTTTCGTTGAAACGCCGGAGTTAATTTTCCTATATCATGCACCAGTGCAATGAACTTACAATAGTTGCACACAATTTCTTCTGCGTTCTCCGAACTCTCAATGCCAATCGCAGCACACAAGCGCCTTCTGACATTCTGAGCGATCCATTTATTGAAAAGTCGCTTTATTATCCCGGCCGTATCACTTGCGTGAACATTGAAAGGCAACCATTTTGTGTTGTCTTCAAAGCTGCTTTTTGCAGCTAACAGTTCTGATGTTTTCATTTCATATTCTCCAAATATATTTCATTAATTGACATTATACTACTATTTTTATGCTAAGTCAATATAATTGAATACATTTTATTATACAGTATGTCTAATTATGTCGAATTAATTGAAAGTAATGATATGTGCGGTTTGCCTTGTATGTGCAAGCCTTAGTACCGCTTATCTTGCTTGTTGTGCTGAAAGTGTAGTCATATCCGCTCTTTGTTACTGTGACACCGGAAATGTTGAATGCACTTGCCGGCATATTGCTCTTGTTATTGTCCGGCAATGTAATACTGTACTTCTTCGTCGAAGAATTATATTCCATTGTGTGAGTAGGAGCTTTAGCCTTATTAGTCACAGTGAAGCTCGGAACAATTGAATATGCTTTCATCTTATTTAAGATGTACTCATAGCACTTTTCAGCGGGTCGTCCTTTCAACTGGTCGTAATATGCTGTTTTAGGTGTATTAGGAATTTTTGAATTAACAGCCAGGTCACTTTTACCATATCCTGTACGCAGTCCCTGCTGAATATCCCATGATAATATTTGTGTTGCAAATGAGAAATCATCAAGATTTGTATTAGCAACCGGCGATTTGGTAACTGAGCTGTTAAAGCCACATAATAGAAGATATTTCATCATTTCACGAACATCAGATGGCAACATTAACATATAGTCATCGCTTGATGCTTTACCAACATAGGAGCTACCTGTGCTATATGACACACCGGCTTCAATACAAATTGCCTGCTGTGTTACGCCGTTCTTACTAATGCCTAACTTAGCGTGTGTTGAGGCATAGCGAGTGGCTACTCCTACACTGCCGTCTGACTTATAGTAGATATAGTCGTAATTATACTTATCTGCATAAGTCTTACCGTCTGAGCCGATGTAATTTCCGAGCATAGCCGCATAAACATTGTCACCGACACCCCAATCTGACGCAAGCGTCTGAATCGGCAGAGCGACTAATGTCATAACTGCTGCAAGGAAAAGTCCGGTCAGCTTTTTGAATTTGTTTTTCATACTGATTTCCTTTCTTGGTTTGTATTTATATATATAAAAAAGCAGTCCTACGGGTGCGGACTGCTTTGAATTTTTCATATAAAATTGACTGTCAGAAAAAGAAAAAGAGCCTTGAAAAATCAAAGCTCTTTAAATATATATTCAGTTGTCACTGACGTGACGGTCCTCCTCTCAAGAAGTATATTGCATATCCTTCTATACTGTTACCGTTTTCATCTTTCTTTAAATCCGGTATGGTTTCGATATATACGTTAAAGTAATCGCCTTTTTTCATTTGACTCCATTTAAAATCAGCTCCTGCAATACCTTTAACATTACGCTCGATAATTTTTGTATTCATATCTTTAGAAATGACTGTTGGGGCACTCCACGAACTATCATCCGGAGTTGAATCTTCGGCAAGCACAAGACCGTAGTTGTTGATGGCATCATCTATAATGACCTGTCGGATTGCTTCAAGGTCGAATGGATACTCATATATGGACTTCGGCTTGCTTTCCTGTTTCTTCGTTGTTGTCTGTGAAGGCTTAGGTGCTTCAGCTTTCTTTGTGGTTGTTGTAGTCTGTATAACAATCTTGCTGTCGCTCAGATAGTCACTGTGTATATATGCACCTGTATCGAGCTTATAATAGCCTGTGTCGGTCTTGGCTGTTACCGTGACTTTATCGTTCACACTGTACAGCTTAACTGTGTCAGCGCCGAGTACAGCTTTCTTACGGCTGTAGCAGTCTGTGTTGACGTACTTTGTACCGCTTGCCTTTGTTTCTGTCCATTCGGGTGCGGGCTTAGTCGTTGCTACTGTTGTTGTCGGCTTCGGCTTTGCTGTTGTGACTGCTGCTGTAGCAGCTGCTGTCGTTTCTGCCTTTTTTGTTTCCTGTGGCTTTGTAGTGACAGCGGTAGTTACTGCTGTTGTCTGAGCAGTAGTTGTTTCTGCTTTCGGCTCGTCAATCCTATCCATTACCGTTCCCGTTACTGCCGGAGCGGCAGTTGTCACTGCCGTTTCGGGTGCAGAGGACGTTGTGCTGTTTGCATTGCCTGCCGTGCAAGCACTGGTCAGTATTACGCTGATAAGGGTTATTGTTGCAAGTATGGTGTGGGTACGTTTCATTTTGTCCTCCTTTGTGGTGTGGGGTGGTGAGTTAACTCAACTTCTGTAGTTCTTGGCTTGCTCTTCGGTTATTATACCTTGCTTTAAGAGTTCTTCGAGTAAATCAGCTCTTCCTTCAGCTCTGCCTTTCTTAAGTCCGACTGCTTCGCCTTCGGCTCTCGCATACGATTTCTCGGTTGCCTCAATATGCAGTGCCTTTTCACGCATTTCGGCAAGCTCTCTTGTCTTTTCGTCTGCACTCATCTTGTGCAGTACAACTACTGCGTCCTGTATGGACTTTACACCTGTCTGCTGTAACATATCAAGTTCATCCTCCGTTTCTGCATTTATAAGTCTGAGCCATAGTTCCTGCTTGTTGTTCTTGTCAAAATTCTTTCCGATTTTCTTCAACTCAAAGTAATGAGCGATGAAGTTATCAGTAAGAACAGAATTGCGTTTATCTTCTCTCATTCTGAATGAGGAATGAAAATCCGTCCATTCATCAAAAAGAATGAAATTCAATACATTGATTGAAATACACTAATTGAGTTTTCCGTAGCCATCACCGCTTTTAAGCTGATTGCTGTACAACTTTGAAAGGTAGTACATTGAACGATCCTTGTAATCGCCCTCATCTTTAATCTGCATTTCAACATTGATAAGCCTGTTACCGTCAACCGTCATCTTTATGTCCATACGGCTGTATTTTTCTATAATGTTCTCCGGCATTATCTCGGAGTTCAGTACGATTATGTTGTTTATAGACTCATACGGTATTTCGAGTATATCCGAGAGAAACGCCTGTAAAATATGCTGATTTCCCTCGTCCGTAAACAACTTCTTGAATATTATATCCAGCTTTGCCTTTACTATATTTCTTGCCATTTGATTCGGTACTATTTCCTCAAGTATATTGTACCATTAAAACGGCAAAAAGTCCAGCACTTACCGAAATACACAAAAACCGCCCCGTGAAAAACACAGGGCGGTAAAATATTCATTTAGTATTATCTATCAGTCAGCCAAGAAACTGCTCATAAGGGTATGACCCTCAGCGATATAATCACCCGTCTTAGCCGCACTCTCCTCGCAGAAGCAATCAACACCGTCAAGCTTCTTTCTGCTGTCATAGATCATGAACGGCACAGGAGCGTTTGTATGTGTTCTCAGTTCAAGCGGCGTGGGATGGTCGGGACAGATAAGGATTTTTATATCCTCGTCCTTGAATTCGTCAAGCAGCTTGCCGAGTATCTTTTCGTCAATAAGGCTTATTGCCTTTACCTTATTGTCAACCTCATTACGATGACCGCATTCATCGGGAGCTTCAACATGGATATATACAAAATCCTTGCCGCTCTTCAGTGCGTCAACAGCCGCCTGAGCCTTACCGTCAAAGTTTGTATCTATGTAGCCTGTTGCACCGTCAACCTTGATAACATCCATTCCTGTGAACTTGCCGATACCTCTGAGCAGATCGACCGCAGAAATCATAGCGGCGCTCTTTCCGTACTTTTCGGCAAAAGGAGTAAGCTCCTTGCGAACACCCTCGCCCCAGAACCATATACTGTTTGCAGGACGAAGACCTCTTTCGATTCTCTTTAAGTTTACGGGATGATCCTTCAGCAGATCATAACTCTTCTTCATCATCTCAATAAGCACCTTGCCGTTTTCGTTCACACCAAGATGCGTCTTTATCGGCTTGCCTGTTATATCGTGGGGAGGAGTCAGCGTGCCTATGTCGGTCGTACCGTGATCCCATATCAGACAATGACGGTAACTTACACCGCTGTAGAATCTGAATTCATCCGTACCGAGCTTTTCGTCAATGAACTTTATAAGCTCTGCGGCTTCTTCTGTAGATATATCGTCGGCACAGTAGTCGAGTATTGTCTTGTCCTCGTAAACCGGCTCGTCCGACAGCGTTACAAGATTCGTTCTGAAAGAAACGTCCGTAGGCTTCATATCAATGCCTATACTGCCTGCCTCTAAAGGACTTCTGCCTGAATAATATATTGCAGGATCATAACCGAGTACGGAAAGATTCGCAACGTCACTGCCGGGCTTCAGATTGTCCTCGACCGTCTTTACAAGACCTACTCTTGATACCTTTGCGAGCTTGTCCATATTAGGCTTGTGTGCAACACTCATAGGTGTTCCGCCTATATCCTCACGGGGAAGATCGGCCATACCGTCGCAAAGTAATACTGCGTATTTCATTTTTTTGTTATCCCTTTCTTGCATAAAAAATCCGACCGAAAATACGGCTGAAAAAACCGCTTTTTCCTGTCTTATCTATTAAAGTATAGCACAATGTCTGCAATAAATCAATATAAAAATTGCAAAGCGACTTGTTTTTGCTTTATCTTGCCGTATCGGTAAGCAGAATTTTACACGGATATTTTCCGACATAAAATCAAAAATATCATCAAGGACGGTGATATTTTGAATATTTCCAAAAAAGAATACGCACAGCTTGCCGACCGTTATTCCGTACCGAGCAAGCTATATATAACAGTGCCGAAAGCGTTTGTGATCGGCGGACTTATCTGCTGTATAGGGCAGTTCTTTAACGATTTATATATTATGATAGGAAACGATGCAGATACTGCGTCGGCGTACACCTCAATAACGCTTGTGCTGATAAGCGCCTTACTGACGGGCTTCGGTCAGTATGAGCGGATAGCAAAGCACGCAGGCGCAGGCACTCTCGTTCCTATAACAGGCTTTGCGAATGCCGTTGTTTCCCCTGCCCTTGAATTCAAGACCGAGGGTCTCATTCTCGGTACGGGCGCAAAGATGTTCATCATTGCAGGGCCTGTAATAGTCTACGGCATAACGGCGGCATTTGTCTACGGCATAATTCTGTTCGTTATAAGTCTTTTCGGAGGTTGATATGGCTAAACTGATTTCAGAGGGTACAATAGAGCTTGACCGTGGTGTGTCGGTTTATTCCTGCGCCGCCGCAGTCGGAAAAATGGAGAGCGACGGACCTCTCGGCAACTGCTTTGACTATGCCGCAGAGGGAGCAGAGCTTGGACTTACCACTTGGGAAAAAGCCGAAAGCACCTTTCAGCAATATGCCTTTGATATTGCCCTTAGAAAAGGCAAGCTCATAAAAGAGGATATTTCGTTCATTTTTGCAGGCGATCTGCTTAACCAATGCACAGGCTCGGCATACGGCCTGCGTGACACCGATATATCGTTCATCGGACTTTACGGTGCCTGCTCGACAATGGCGGAAAGTCTTGCAATGGCTTCGCTTTTTGCGGATATGAGGCTCGGTGAATATTTTGCCGCCGTTACCTCGTCACACTTCTGCTCTGCAGAAAGGCAGTTCAGATTCCCTATAAACTACGGCGGCGTTCGGCCCCCTACTGCTCAGTGGACAGCTACCGGTGCAGGCTGTTGTATAACCTCGGTCGCTGAAAAACCGCCTTATGTAAAGAGTGTCACGATAGGCAAGATAACCGACATGGGCATAAAGGACGCAAACAATATGGGTGCGGCTATGGCAGGTGCGGCATACGATACGATAAACCGACACCTGCTCGCCACCGGAACATCTCCTGCCGATTATGACGTAATCTACACAGGAGATCTCGGACAGGTCGGCTCGGAGCTTATGTGCGAGCTTTTCCGCCGTGACGGAACAGAAATCAGCCATAAGCACAAGGACTGCGGACTTATGCTGTACGACCGTGAAAAGCAGGACGTACACGCAGGCGGCTCAGGATGCGGATGCAGTGCCTCGGTACTGTGCGGACATATCCTGCCGCAGATAGCTGAGGGAAAGCTCCACAGAGTGCTGTTTGCCGCTACCGGTGCGCTTATGTCAACAACTAAAGTACAGCAGGGCGAAAGCATCCCCGGCATTTCCCACCTTGTAGAAATTTCAGACGCTTTATAACAGGAGAAAATTTATGCAGTATTTATGGGCATTTATAGTCGGCGGTGCGCTTTGTGCTATAGGTCAGTTACTTATCGACCTTACAAAGCTCACCCCCGCAAGAATACTTGTAGCCTACGTTGTTTCGGGTGTGATTCTCGGAGCGGTAGGTCTTTATCAGCCGCTTGTCGATTTTGCAGGCGCAGGTGCGTCCGTACCTCTCACAGGCTTTGGCAATCTGCTTGCAAAGGGTATGAAAAAAGCTGTGGAAGATGACGGCTTACTCGGAATCTTCACGGGCGGATTTACCGCCTGCTCGGCAGGAGTTACCGCCGCTATGATTTTCGCTCTTGCGGTATCGCTTATCTTTAACAGGACAGACAGGACAAGACAGGAATAATCCGTCGGTTTACCTTGACAAGTGTAAGTGCAAGTGCTATTATAATTACAGTTATTTAAAACTAACTGTAATTCATACATAAGAGGAAAATCAAAATGTCAAAGCAAAGTTACATCGAAAAAGGCTTTATAGAGGTCTGTAAAAATTGCTGTCCCGAACAATCCGAAAAGCTTATATCGGATATGAATAAAAGACTTGCTGTACTCAGAAAAGAAACCGAAAACGAATCGAAAGCGATGAAGTTCCACCTTGAAAGCCAGATACTACCCGGCATAGCGGCTTATGAAGCCTTGTCCGCCGTTATGGGGAAGGAACAGGCGTTTGCCGAGATACACCGCATTGTTGAGCTTCATTCACTTAAAATGAAAAAAGCGGTATCAAAAGCCGCCCGCTTTGCAGGAATGTATAAGCGTTTTCCGAAAATCTTTCTGAAAATCACGCAGAAAACCTTCGGCCGTGACGCAGGCTTTGACTATAAGATATATGACACCGATAAAAACACAGCAAGACTTGATATGATAAAATGTCCTTATCACATAATGACCGTAAGGTATGGTTGCCCCGAGTTATGCGTATGCTTCTGCGACAGCGACGATACAGCATACGGTGACATTCACCCTAAACTCAGATGGCACAGGACAAAAACTCTCGGACGAGGAAACGACTGCTGCGACTTCTTCCTGAGTTACATAAAAACCGAATAAACCACAACCGCCGACCTCACAGCCGGCGGTTCACTTTATCCATATATAAATAACTCAGTTAAGATACATAAATCCCTGTATCACAACACCTATGATCATAATAAGCGCAAGCACCCCCGCACCTATCTTCATACCTATTCCGAGCCTTTCACGATTTTTCTGCTTCATACTCTTACGCTCCTTGAACAATATATTTTAATTATACACCGATAAATTTCCGCTGTCAAGCACAATGTACCTGCATAACCGGCAGAATGTCCGGAATAAACTGTATCATTATCTTTCCGGAGTGTGATATTATGTTTATATCGGTACTGCAAACCGCACTGCAGAGCCTTATCTTCTTTGCTCTGCATTTTAAAAGCAACGGTTCATTTCCCCGACAGCTTTCCGCAAAGGAAGAACGTGAATGCCTTGAAAAAGCGGCTCAGGGCGACCTTGCCGCCCGTGACAAGCTGATAAACCACAACCTTCGCCTTGTGGCATATATCGTAAAAAAGCACTACCCCGACAGCAAGGAAGCGGACGATCTTATCTCGATAGGCATAATCGGGCTTATCCGTGCCGCAGAAACCTTTGATTACAGAAAGAACATCAGCTTTTCCACCTATGCGGGAAAATGCATAAATAATCAGATAAGAATGTACTTCCGTAAAACAAAGCATCAGCAGGCCGAAGTCTATATGAACGACCCGATGGACTGCGACAAGGACGGAAATGCCGTCACCCTTGCCGATATTTTCAAGGACGGAACGGACGTTGCCGAGGAGGCCGCTCTTAACATTGAGCTTGATAAAATGTACCGATATATAGACGAGGAGCTTGACGAGCGTGAAAAAGAAATACTCACAAAGCGTTACGGTCTGTCTAAAACATCCTACCGCACCGACAGGATAATGACCCAGCGTGAAGTCGCAGACGAGCTTGGCATAAGCAGGAGCTATATTTCAAGAATAGAAAAGAAAGCCCTCGAAAAGCTCCGCTCACGCTTTGAAAAAGGAGATTGATACAGAAGTATAAATGACCGATTTGTAGAAAAACTGATTCTTATTAAAGCGACACAGTGAAATATATCGCCAACATCGCTTAAAACACTTTCCGTACCGACAAGGAGTTAATATTTTCGTGACCTTATCAATGCAACTGCACTAACATTTACCCTTCAAAAAAACGCCACTAACCTAAGATATATGTACTAATATGCGGACGTGTAGCGTTAAGCGTCCCTGCA
>ERZ772861.1040-NODE-1040-length-25502-cov-16.306362_pt1 | contig 25502 bp, 23 predicted proteins | sample MGYA00512135_ERZ772861 | MGnify/ENA primary metagenome ERZ772861 (study PRJEB29015, sample SAMEA2737700) | human gut metagenome | biome: human gut; feature: human-associated habitat; material: faeces | place: China | collected 2012 ...
ACAGATCGCCAGCAGCCTGTAATTTTCATTGTACGAAGTTGGCTGGCTTACGCCAAGTTCCTGTCAAGTGGCGTAGATTTGCGTAGAAATATGTGAATTTTCTCAAAATCAAGGGAACTGCAAAAAGCGGCTCAAAGTCTTGATAATTCTGCGAAAATCTACGTTTTCCGTTATATTTGTTTCGCTTCAAAAAGTTGCGGTTTTGAAGGGCGGTATGTATTAAGAGATCGCCGCTGTTTCACAGGATAAATTATCATATAAAGCACCAATGGCGCCTGCTTATACAGGCGCCATTGGTGCTTTATGGCGGTTTATGGGGGTAATAACGGGTCTTTTGGGTGCTATTTCGGTGCTATTTTAATAGCACTCGCGGTAGATGGCCTCCTCGGCGGCTAGGTCGAGGGGATAGTAGGCGTTGGTCATCAGCCGCTGCTGGTTGGCCTCCACGCTGAGGGGGAAGGACTTGAAGTCCGCCTCGGTGAAGCCGCAGTCCCGCAGGGGACGCAGCGGCAGGATCCGCTGCAGCAGGTCGCACAGATAGCCGATGGCGTCCTCCGCCTTGCAGCCGGTGATGTCCGCCACCAGCTTCTTGAACTTCATGATCTCGCCATTGGGGCCGTTCCGGTCATAGTACCGCAGGATAGCGCCGAACAGCATATAGTTGCTCTCGCCGTGGGGTACATGATAGGTGCCGCCCAGGGGGAAACTCATGCCGTGGACGGGGCCGCAGCCCGCCTTCAGGAAGGCGATACCGGCGAAGAAGCTGGCGGTCACGAACTCGTCCAGATACTCGAACCGGGCGTCCTGGCCCTTTTCGTCGATGAGCTGGAAGCCCTTCAGGATCATGTCCATGGCCTTCTCCGAGAACATCTCGCTGGTGATGGTCTTGCGGTGGGGGCTCAGGAAGGACTCGGTGGCATGCACCAGCGCGTCGATGGCGGAGCAGGCGAAGGGCTTATAGGGCAGGGTCTTGATGAGCTCGGGGATCAGGCACACCTTGTTGGGGATGATGTCGTCGGACACCAGACCCAGCTTGGTCTCGCCGCCGGTGAGCTGGCCGTCGATCTCCGTTTTCACGATGGCCACGGAGATGTTGGTGCACTCGCTGCCGGTGCCGCAGGTGGTGGGTATGGCGATAACGTCCTTCTCGTGGACAACGGGGAAGCGCTTATAGTACAGCTCGTGGACGCTGTCGGGCCGCTTGCAGCCCAGCAGCTTGCACAGATCCATGATGGCGCCGCCGCCCACGGCGATGACGCGGTCATAGCTGTCATAGGGGATGGCGTCGTACATGGTCTGGATCATGGCCTCGGAGGGCTCGCCCGCGCCGAACTTCTCCTGGAACACGAAGCTGCACTTGAGACCCAGCTCCTTCATGAAGGGGGTATAGATGAACTCGTTGGTCAGCACCACGTCACGCTCGTTCAGCTGGAACTCCTCCGCCATCTGGGCGAAGGTCTGGAACTTATACACGGTGGGCGCGAAGATGATCTCGCGCTTGTCCGCCATCAGGCTGGCGGAAAATGCATCCATTGTCATTGCTTTTGTCTCCTTTTCTTACGGTGAGCCGGAGCGCAGCGGCAGGTCATGCCCTGTCCGGCTCGTTCAGCAGCCGCCAGAGCTGCGTGCGGCTGATCCCCAGCAGCTTCGCGGCCTTGGTTTTATTGCCGCCGGCCTCCGCCACGGCGAACTGCGCCTCCTGCACCGTGAGCCTTTTCCGGGATGGGGCGGCAAGCTCCTTGACGTCGGGGATCACGGCCTCCGGCGAATTGTTCAGCAGCGCGGCGATATCCTTGCAGGCCAGCACCTTCTCATAGGCGCCCAGGGCAAAAATGCGGTGGACAAAGTTTTGCAGCTCACGGACATTTCCCGGCCATTGATAGCTCAGCAGGTATTTTTCCGCGTCCTCGGTCAGCTCACCGGTGAATTTCAGATTGTACTTCTCCTCATACTGCCGGAGGAAGCTTTCGATCAGCGGCATGATGTCGGACTTCCGCTCACGCAGCGGCGGGACAACGAGGAAGACCGTATTCAGCCGATAGAAGAGATCCTGACGGAAGCGGCCCTCCGCCGCCTCGCGGCTGATATCCTTATGGCTGGCGGCGATCATGCGCACGTCCACGGGGATGATGGTGTCGCTGCCGATCCGGCGCACCTCCTTCTCCTGCAGCACGCGGAGCAGTGCGCTCTGGGAGGCGGGAGACAGCTCCCCCACCTCGTCCAGGAACACCGTGCCCTTATGGGCCAGTTCGAAGATGCCCGGCTTTCCGCCCTTTTTCGCACCGGTGAAGGCGCCCTCAGAATAGCCGAACAGTTCACTTTGCAACAGCGTATCCGGCAGGGCGGCGCAGTTGATAGCGTAAAAGGGCTCCTTGCAGCGGCTGCTCTCGTTGTGGATGCACTGGGCGAACAGCTCTTTTCCCACGCCGCTCTCGCCGTAGATCAGAATATTGGAGTCGAATTTGGCGCACTGCTGAGTCTGGGCCTTGCACATCCGGATGGCCAGGCTGTGGCCCTTGATGTCCTCCAGGGAGAATTTGGCGTACTGGCCCTTTTTATACAGCTCGGAACGGATCAGCTTTTCCTCCTCCACAACGTTGGAGGACTTGCGCAGGAATACGAACGCCTCGGGCTCGTCGTTGGAGTTGTTCAGCACGCGGGAGTTCAGCAGCACACGGGTGCCGCCCTCCACCTCCACCACCTCATTGCGGATGTCCCGCTTCAGCACCTGGCTCCAGTCCAGGCTGGGCAGGCGGCTCTGGATATTGATGCGGTCCTTGCTCTCGTTCAGCGGGATGCCCAGGATATTGTGGGCATACTTGTTGATCCACTCCACGCCGAAGCGGTTGTTGATGTTGATGATCCCCTCATTCTTGTCGTCCATGATGGTTTCCATCTTTTTGCTGTGCTCCGCCTGCTTCTTCCGGATCTCCACGATCCGGGCCGCCTCGTTGACGGAATCCCGCATGGCGTCCTTGCCCACCAGCAGCGGTGAGCACCGCTCGTGCAGCTCACGGGCACGGCGGATGCCGTTATGGCCGGTGAAAAGGATGCGCTTGCGCAGCAGCACGTCGTCCACCACACGGTAGTAGTCGTCCATATCGTGGTAGCTGAGCACCTCCGGCCAGCAGCCGAACAGCTCGTTGATGTAGTGGGGCAGCTCCTCGATCTTCAGCAGGCTGTTGCTCTCGTGAAGCAGCAGCGTGATCTCGTCCTGCCGCCGGATGCCATATTTCAGCGCGGAGTCCAGCACGTCCTGCAGATTGGGCTCCACGGTGATCAGGGGGACGCTTACATAGTCCTTGATCAGGTTGCAGGTATAGCCCCGGGCCACGATGGCCTCGTAGCCCATTTTTTCGATCTGCTCGGCCCGCTGGCGCAGAATATCGTATGAAAAGTCACTGCCGTACTGCACGACGGAGGTGTTTTCAAATTCGTTGGCAAATTGGTCGTCGTATTTCTCGAACCGGTCCTGCCATGTCAATATGGCTATTTTTTTCATGGTCATCCCTCGCTTGTTTCCGGCGGCGCTGCCGTGCCGTTTTCTGTGAATAAGCTGCCAGAATTGTACCACGCCCCGCCTGTTTTCGCAACCGGAGGGACACCTCGCAACGGCAAAGAGATACCCCGCAGGCCGCAGGATATCTTTTCGCAGCGGTTCGTCTGTCTGCGGAAAGCCCGGGGGTTACAGCGCCACCTGGCTGCCGTAGATAAACAGGATCTCCAGAGAACCGCCCTCTTCATATTCAAACACATGCCACTCACGAGGGGGGATATGGAGCGTCATGTCCTTTTCCAGCAGGATCTTGTTGGGCAGGTCGTCCTTGCTGGGCCCGAAGCGCACCCAGGCTCTGTCGGAGGAGAGGATCTGCACCGTCTCCTCGGCGTGCATGTGGGGCTCCATGGGGCCGGCCTCCGCGCAGTAGCGGCAATAGCCGATGTTCAGGATCCGGCTGTCGGACAGGTAGCCGTCCTCCGTCTTGCCCACGATCTTCTGCATGAATCTGCCGGGCAGAAGCTGCTCTGGAACGTCCTTGCGCACGATCAATTCCATGTGTCATTGCTCCTTTCGTATTTCATTCATTTTGTTGCCGGGATATGTGATCCCGGAAAATAGGCCACCCGGAACTGCTCAAACAGCATCTGGTTTTCCGGGCTGTCCTCAAGGCCGATCTTCTGCCAGAGCTCCCGGAACCGGTCAAGGCGGGCGGTCTTCCACGCCCCGGCATCCGGATAGCCCTCTATGGCCGCCAGCCGGTCTGTCACCTCCGCGAATCTGCAGCGCTCCACCGACACCGTCTGCACGACGCAGATAGGAGAGCGGTCACGGCCGCAAAGGACATAGAAGGCACCGGGCTGCGGCAGAGGACGGTCATGGCGGGTGAAGTAGTCCACGGAGAAGGACTCGCCCGAGATCTCGCCCCGGCGCACCCTTTCCGCCAGATCCTTCCCGCCGGCGGGCAGTGTCCAGATCTGGAGGGCGGCATCTGCCGCCTCCGGCGATTCCGCCGTGAACCGGTCCCACATCGTCTGGATCCGGCGATCCCGCCATTTTCCGGCGCAGATCCGCCAGGTGGGAACGGCGGCAAAGAGCAGGCTTACTGCCATGATGCCCCAGCGGCCCGTAACGGCGCCATAGATGAAAAAGCCATACCACACGGCGATCCTGATCCACTTGCCCATGACAGTCCTCCTTTCGTCAGTCCGGAACGCGCGGGTCACATTACACCTGCTGCGGCTTCTTTCCCTTGGAGAGCACGTTCAGAATCTTGGGGATGAACAGCATCACCACGGCGAAAATGAGCAGGCCGACGGCGATGGGCTTGCTGAACAGGGAGAGGAAATTGCCGTTGTTGGCGATCAGCGCGGTGCGCATGTTGCTTTCGATGATCTTGCCCAAGATGAAGCCCAACACGATGGGCGGCAGAGGGAAGCCGTTATTCACCAGGAAGTAGCCCAGCAGGCCGATGACCACCAGCACCCAGCTATCGAACAGGCGGTTATTCACCGTGATGGTTCCGATCACGCACATCAGCAGGATGATGGGGAACAGCAGGTTCATGGGCACCATCAGCAGCTTGATGAACACGCGCATCAGGCCCATCTCCATGATGAACATGATGATATTGGCCAGCAGATAGGCGGCGAAGACGACGCCAACCACGTCCTTGCTGGTCTGGAACAGCAGCGGGCCGGGCTGCAGACCGTGCACCACCAGGCCGCCCAGCAGAATAGAAGTCACCAGATCGCCGGGGATACCCAGCGTCAGCATGGGGATCAACGCACCGCCGCAGCAGGCGTTGTTGGCGGACTCGGAGGCCACGACGCCCTCGGGGATGCCGGTGCCGAATTTCTCCGAATGCTTGGAGGTCTGCATGGCCACGGAATAGGACAGCATCGACGCCGTCGCCTGGCCGATACCGGGTAGGATGCCGATAAACGTACCGATGATGGAGCCGGTAATATGGGTCTTGGTGGTGCCGTGGAGCGTTTCCCGAGTGGGGAACAGACGGATCTTGCCGGGGGCGAGGGTATCAAACTTCTGAGCGATGGTCTTGAGCTGTGTCATTACCTCCGTGATGGCGAACAGGCCCATCAGCACGTCCAACTGGGCCAGGCCGCCATTCAACTGCCAGGCGCCGAAGGTCAGGCGGGGCGCGCCGGTAACGGCGTCCATGCCCACCATGGCCAGCAGCATGCCGACGATGGCGGAGATGAAGCCCTTGATCATATCCTTGGAGCAAAGGCTCACCACGACGGACAGGCCCATCAGGCCCATGGCGAAGTACTCCCACGCGCCGAACTTCAGGGCAATCTTGGCCAGCTCCGGCGCGATGATCACCAGGGCCAGGGCGCTGATGAGGCCGCCGATGAAGGAGGAGAACACGCCCAGGGTCAGGGCCTCTCCCGCCCGTCCGTTGCGGGCCATGGGTGAGCCGTCAAAGCAGGTCACGATGGACGCCGGGGAGCCGGGGATATTTAGCAAGACTGCAGCGATCAGGCCGCCGGAGATACCGCCGACATAGATGCCGATCAGGGTGGTGATGCCCTCCGACGCATGCATGGCAAAGGTGAAGGGCAGGATCAGGGAGACGCCGAGCGCTGCCGTCAGGCCCGGTATGGCACCGAAGACCATACCGAAGAAGACACCGGCGGCCAGCAGCAGGAACAGCATAGGCTCCTGTATAAAATTAGCCAGTCCCGAAAAAAGAGTTCCCATCTCTTTCTCCTTTCTATTTTTATGGATCAGCCGTCCGCCGCGGCGGGGCGGCTGTGGATCTTCAGATTCAAATGGTTCTGCTTGGATGCCGCGTTCTCCGGGAGCGGCCGGCGGCGCTGCCGGCCGCTCCCGGAGCGCTGTGCGCTGTTTCCGCCAGGCGATCCCGGCTGCCGGGATCGCCTGACGGCGGTCAGCCATTCAGGTTCATGATAGCCGCGTACTTGATCGTAACGGGAAAGGTCCTCGTTTCCGGGTCTCTTATTTGACCAGAGCAGCCCACTTCTCCAGATCAGCAGCGATCGTCGCGGTCTTGCCGGCCAGCTCATCGCCGGTGGCAAAGGCGGGCGTGTAGCCCAGGCCCTCCAATGTCTCCTTGCAGGAGGCATCATTGCAGGCGGCCTGGAAGGCGTTGATCAGGTACTCCTTCACCTGGGCGTCGATACCGCCGGTGGCCCAGATGGAGCGGTGCAGGCCAAACTCGATATCATAGCCCTGCTCCTTGAAGGTGGGGGCATCGATGTAGCTGACGCGCTCCGCGGAGGAGACGCCCAGCACACGCATCTCACCGGAATCCACCAGCGCCTTGATCTCGGACACCTGGCAGACAACGGCGTCATTCTCGCCGCCCAGGACGGCCGTTCTGGACTTGGAGCCGCCGTCATAGGGGACGTAAGTGAACTCATAGCCGGCCACATCCGCCAGGCCATAGGTGAAGAACTCGTTGGAGCCGCCCTTGGAGGTAGAGGCGATGGTGCAGGAGGCACCGGCGCCCTTGGCGTAGTTCACGAAATCATCGAAGGTCTGCCAGTCGGACGACGCGGCCACGGCCAGCACGTTGGGGTCTTCCGCCACCACGCAGATGGGGGTCAGCTCCTCGTACAGGGGGTCGGACAGGGCACCGGACATGTACTGGGCGATCCACGCCTCAGGGGCCACGGAGACCAGCGTATAGCCGTCCGGCTCGGCATTGTAGCACTCATAGCTGCCGGTCAGGGCGCTGGCACCCTCGATATTGGTGACGACCATGGTCTGGCCGTCGAGATCGATGGCGCTGGCCACGCTGCGCACCATCAGGTCGGTGCCGCCGCCGGCGGAATAGGGAACGATGCAGTTCACCGCTTCGGTGGGGAAGTTCAGGGTATTTTCGCCGTCAGCGGCAGGGGCGTCACCGCCGCCGCAGCCAACCAGGCACATCAGAGCCAGCACCAGGCTCATTACCACTACCATTTCTTTTTTGATCATGTTGAATCCTCCTTGTGACTCTTCTGTTGATACGATCATTCTGCTATCATTATTTGAACAAACTGCCGTTTGGTAGTCTGACGCTGAGAACGCGGGTGAACAGCAGCTTTGTGGCAATGGTCGCCACCACCGCGATCACGATATAGACGACGATGCGAAGGATCTTCGTCTTTTTGTCGCAGTTCAGCTTGCCCATCTTCCAGCTATAGAAGATGATGAGGCCCGCCTCGAACAGGAATGTGGTGATATTGAAGCCCACGGGCTTCATCAGCAGCAGATACAGCACCAGGGTCGCCAGCGTGACAACACCCTCGCGGCTCCAGATGGGCGCGCATTCCGTCTCGTCCTTTTTGATCACCGCTTTGATGATCATGGCCACCGCCAGGACTGCCAGGATCGCCAGCCAGATCCAGACATAGACATCAGGCCGGGTGATCCAGTACATGGTGCCGGTGATCTTTACGTCCATGGTGGCCAGAACGCCGGCCACGCAGGCCACCAGGATCGCGATCCCGTATATTACGTCTCGTTTCCATTTTGCCATAGCCATACCTCCTTATATTGCCGCCGGTCATTCCACCACATGCTGGGCGTACACGTCCGCGTGGGAGTACACCGTCAGCTTCTGGGCACCGACATATTTTACGCAGCCAAGGTCGTACAGATACTGAAGGATCCGGGCCTGGGCGGGGGCGTCCTTCCACTCGGGCCGGTGCCAGAACACCTTGCCGCGGCAGAACACGCTCTCTGTGGGGGGACAGTCGGAATTATCGATATCCTCGGGCGCCAGATAACCCTTCGTTCCCCAGACGGAATAGCAGGCGTCTGCCGTCAGGAAGGGCGCCTCCGTATGGGGCATATACTTGAAGTGTACCTTGCCCTCGATCTCCGGGTTGGCCAGCACCTTCTTCAGTGTGTCCAGATCCTCCGGCTCTTCCTCTACGCGCACCTGCATATCCAGGAAGGTGAAATCGTGGGTGGCGATGCTGCCGCGGCTGATGCCGTCCAGCTCGTCCATGGTCTTGATAAAGCCAAACAGCTTTGAATAGCCCAACTGCTCACGTCCGGTCAGGATGGCATCGGGCACATCCTCCCACAGGACCGGCTCAAAGAACGCCTTGAAATCGTCCTTCTCGCCCTTGAAGTGCACGGGCACCTCCACATGCACGATATCGTAGCCGCCGCCCTGGAGCCAGGCAATGTTCCGCAGGGCGGAAAAGGTCACCACGATATGGGGGGACAGCAGCTCGTACTTCTCCGGCAGGATCTCCTGCAGCTTTTCGGCGGGTACCTCATACACAACCTTGTAATGGGTGGTCTTGGTGGGGGCGTCATATACCCAACGGCCGCCCTCCGGCTTCTGGCGGGGCGTTACGCAGGGGCCGAAGACGGCGGGCATCATGTACATTTTTCCTTCTTCAAACTGAAACATTGTATTCTTTCCTTTCTGGATGACGATCCGGTCCTCTACCCTGTTACACAGGGTCCTTCATGAAGTCACGCACCAGGGCGAAGGACTTGCAGAGCTGCTCGTCCCGCTTGCTCAGAAGCGCCTCGATATCCTGGCCGGTATAGTCATAGAAGCCCTTACCGGTCTTGATGCCGAACTCGTGGGCCTGCTCCATCCTGACCAGCGTGGCGGGCAGCTCCACCTCCGGCGGCATCTGGTAGCTGTGGTTGCGGTAGTTGTTGATGGTCATGTCCACGCCGCCAAAGTCGATCTTCTTGCACAGACCCAGCACCATGGCGCGGGGGATGAAGCTCATTCTGGCGGCAAAGTCGATGTCCTCCGCCGTGCAGTAGTCGTTGTCCAGCAGGAAGAACACCTCGCGGTTGATGCACTGCAGCAGGCGGTTCACGATGTAGCCCTTGATGAATTTCTTCATCTGCACCGGCTCCTTGCCGCACTTGCGCAGCACCGCCAGCACGGTGTCCGCCAGCTCCTGAGGCGCGCTTTCGCTCTTGACCACCTCCACCAGCGGGACCAACTGGGCCGGGGCGTACCAGTGCATAATGAGCTGGCGGTCCAGCAGTTCCGGCGGAACGACCTCGAAAATGTTCAGGGCGGACGTGTTGGAGGCGATGATGGCGTCCTTGTTCAGGGCGGCCAGCTCCGTGTAGAGGGAGATCTTGGCGTCCACCTTTTCCACGATGCACTCCACGATCAACTGGGCATCCTCCACCGCGGCCTTCAGGGAATCGGCAAAGCGGACGCGTCCGGCCACCGCCGCCTCTTCCTCCGGCGCGATATCGCCCATGGACACGGACGTGGCCACGCCGTCACGCACTCTGACTCTGGCCAGCTCGCGGTTCTTTTCCACCGGCTCCCAGACATCCACTATATAGCCGCCCATGGCAAACGCCTGCGCGATGCCCGGCCCCATGGTGCCAGCGCCGATCACGGCAATTTTTTTCACTTCTTCCGGCGAGTATTTGTACATAATGCTGCCCTCCTTTAGGTTTTCACCTCGTATATACAGCAATTACCATGCCATAGTTGCGATATTTTCAAATCCTTGTAGGCATCCACAATTTCCGACGCTCTTTTTTGTCATTTCAGAAAAAGAACCCGGGGCCGCGGCGGGCCACTGTTCCGTTTGCGGCGTTGCGCCGTGTTTCATTGTAACGCCTCTTGATGTAACGCTTTTGGAAATTGTTACAGATTTAACGGAGACGACATATGGAGGCAGGTCCTCCCTTGTGTATATGTAAAATTTTCGTTAAGGCCTCTTCTTTTTTTACCAAAACTGTTACAATATGTCAACCAAAAAGCCCGGCGTCCCATTTTCCCGCGCAGAAGTAACATTCTGTGCGGGGAAATGGGATATGAAGAAGCGGAAGGCCCGCCTTGCTTTGCAAGGCGGGCCTTCCGCTCTATCTGGCGGTATGGTCATTGTTCCGCTTTCAGCCCGCAGATGCTCTCCTGCAGGCGCCGCAAAAAGCGGCCGGCGTGGGCACCGTCCATCTGGGTGTGATGGAACTGGAACGACAGCTTCAGCGTCGATTTGAAAATGCCCCTGTGGTACCGGCCCCAGATGAGGAAGGGGGTGTTGAAAATGCCGCTGTTCATGCCGACGGCACCGTCAAGCTCGGTATCCACGATGGCGGAGGTACCGATGACCATACTGTCGGTGAGATCATGGTTCTCGCAGCGCTCCGCCGCCTCACGCGTCAGGCGCAGATAATCGGCAATGAACTGCGTCAGGCTGGAAGAGTAAGGAATGTCGCAGGAGGTGACCTCGCCGTTCCGGTTCTTCACGATGGTATTCACCGCCAGGGTGTCATATCGCAGCAGGTCGCGACCCACCGGGAGCGTATAGAACTCCCGGATCTTCTCCACCGCCCGGCCGATGCACCAGCACAGCAGCATGTTGAATTTCAGCCTTTTCTTCCGGCTGAGCCGGACAAGGGGCGTCACATCCAGCGTTTTGAAAAAGGTCACCATGGGGTTGGGCGCGTCCATCCAGAGGGCGTAAGCCTCTGCCCGCGCGGTGGTTTTGGGATCGACGATGACCGGCTTCATCGGGTGGTCTTGAGAATTCATGGTTCTGGTTCCTCCTCTCAAAAAAGCAGCGCGTGACCGGTTTTACGATCCGCGCTGCGTCTTTGCGTCTGGCTGATTTGGTTTCTATTGGGCAGATGGGTGTAGTAGGAGCTGACGAAGGCCGCGTTGCCAGGGGTCACGCCGCCGTAGGCCAGACCGCCCACCACAAAGCCCGCCACCGTGGCGATGGTGCCGGCGGAGATGCCGGTGCCGATCTCACGGGCGATGCCGCTGGCCTGAGACACCAGCACAAGACCGGCGGCGCTCAGCAGCACGGCCCACAGGTAAAACAGCCACATGGAGGGGGTTTTCAGCATGGAAACGGTGTCCAGCTCCGCCGCCACGGGGTTCACATACTTTTTCTTGCTCTGGGCTGCGGCAGGAGGGACAAAGTCGGCGTCGGGCTTTTCCAGCAGGAAGCCGCCCACAGCCATGACCACCGCCGCGATGATGCCCAGCACCACGAAGCTGTGCCGCCGCGCGCCTACCGTGTCCGGCGTGAAGGTCTAATAGAGCTTGCCCACCAGAAAACTGCTGAGGCCGAAGCTCATCAGCAGGATGCCGGAGACCAGTCCGGCCTTGTCGGGAAACCACTTGCCCACCGTGCCCAGCACGGCGTTGTAAGAGAGACCCGACGCGAAACCGCAGATGACGCCGGAGCCGATGTACAGCATCAGGATCAACTTGATGTTGGCCGTCAGCAGAAAGCCCGCCAGAAACAGCGCTGCGGGTACCCACAGGTACACCTTCTGGCTGACCTTGCCGGACAGCAGGCCGCCCACCAGACCGCCGACGCAGAAGAAGCTCATGACGATGGTAAAGGTCAGGGACAGCTGGGCAGCGCTCCACTGGGGGAATTCCGCCGCGATGGGGCCGGACAGCACGCTCCACGCGTACACAAGGCCCGACAGCAGCACGGCGCAGCCCACGATGGCATAGAGCCAGCGATTGGTTTTCTTCATCGGTCGTCTCCTCTCTTACTTCGTCTCGATCAGCTTTTGGAACGCAGGCAGGCTGCGGCGGATCATGTCGTTGCTGACGCAGTAGGACAGGCGGAAGTAGCCCTTCACGCCGAAGTCGTCGGAGGGGACCACCAGCAGGTTCTCCTTCTTGGCTCGCTCGGAGAAGGCTTTGGCGTCGCCGCCGGGCGCCTTGACGAACAGGTAAAAGGCGCCGTCCGGCTTGGCGCACTCGTAGCCGTAGGAGGTCAGGGCCTCGTACAGCAGGGTGTGGTTCTCGTCGTAGCTGCGCAGGTCGGGCCGCAGCTTGGCGCAGCGGGCGATGACACGCTGGATCAGACCGGGCGCGCAGGTGTGGGTGTCCATACGGGCCGCGCCCTTGACGCAGGTATACAGTTCCGCAGACTGCGCGGCGCAGTCCGGCACGCAGACGTAGCCGACACGCTCACCGGGAAGGCCCAGGCTCTTGGAATAGGAGTAGCAGATCACCGTATTGGGGTAGATGGTGGGGATAAAGGGCACCTCCACGCCGCCGTAGACCAGCTCACGGTAGGGCTCGTCGGAGATGATATAGATGGGGTGGCCGACCTCCTGGGACTTCTTCGTCAGGATGGCCGCCAGCTTTTTCAGTGTCTCGGCGGTATACACCACGCCGGAGGGGTTATTGGGGGAGTTGATGATAACAGCCTGGGTGTGACCGGTGATGACCTTTTCCACGCCGTCCAGGTCGATCTGGAACGCCTCAGTATCCGCCTCCACCACCACAAGGCGGCTGCCGGAGGACTGGGTAAAGGGCCGGTACTCCGGGAAGAAGGGAGCGATGGCGATGATCTCAGTCTCGCTGTCGATATGCAGGGCGCGCAGCACCGCCATCAGGGCGGGCGCCGCGCCGCAGGTGAAGAACAGATTCTCCGGGCGGATGGTCATGCCGCTGCGTTCCGTCAGATCCTCGGCCACGGCCTTGCGCACGCCGTCATAGCCCACCGCGCTGGTGTAGCCATGGACCTGGATGCTGTCCTCGGTAGCCAGAATGTCGCGGATGGCGTCGGCCACTTCGGGAGGTGCGGGGATGCTGGGATTGCCCAAGCTGTAATCATAGACGTTTTCCGCGCCCACGACGGCCTTCTGCCGCAGGCCGAATTCAAATATTTCACGGATGCAGGAGCTGTTGCTGCCCAGCTTCATGGCGGTATCGTTAAACATATTTTCTCCTCCTCATTGTTCCTGTTCTTCCACATGACAGGGGCGGTGCGTCCGCCCCTGCCAAAGAGAAGAGAGGTGGTATAGGGTCTCGCTGCTATTATTTACTGTAACTTTTTTGACATTTGTGAAACGGGGAAATATGATAGCTCATAAGAAAATCCTATGAGTCACACAAAAGGAGCGGATGACCGATGGACGTACAGGAGCTGGTGGCGCTGGCCACTATCGTGGAGGCGGGCAGCATGACCCGTGCCGCGGAGCATCTGGGCTACTCTCAGGCGGGGCTGACCTATATGATGAACAGCCTGGAGGACGAGATCGGCCTGTGCCTGCTGGACCGCAGCCACAGCGGCGTGCGCCTCAGCGAGAGCGGGCGGCAGTTGATGCCGAAGATCCGCCGCTTTCTGCGCAGCTACGATTCGCTGGACGCCGCCATCCGCGGCTGCAAGCAGGCCCAGAGCAGTACCCTGCGGATCGCGGCGGTGGACACCGTGTCCCAGCGGTGGCTGCCGGAGGCCATCGCCCGGCTGCGGGCGGAGTATCCCCATGTCCGGGTCAGCGTGGTATCGGAGTCGCCGCTGGTGATCAACAACTGGATGAAGGACAACAGCGTGGATATGGCCGTCACCGACCGGGCGTAGACCAGCAAGGAGCTGGGCTGGGTCAGCGTGTTCAAGGATCTCTTCCGGGGCGTGTTCCCTTTGGGCAGCATCAGGGGCGATTCCGTCCCGCTGGAGTGCTTCAGCGGCGAGGCCGTCATCATGCCGGACTACGGACAGAATGTGGATGTGCCCCGGATATTCAAGAAGCACCACATCGACGTGGCCCATACCGACGACCGGATGGGCAACCGCTCGGTGCTGGCGGCGGTGGCCGCCGGGCTGGGCGTCACCATCATGCCTCAGCTTGAGCTGGATTACTACGCGGTACAGAAAGTGGTGACACTGCCGCTGGAGCCCCGCCAGTACCGGGAGCCGAGGGTAGCCGTGCCGCGGGGTGGCCAGCCCGACCCCATCGCGCAGGAGTTTGTCCGCTACCTGAAGCAGGTGGTCAAAAAAATAGAAAAGCCCCCGGTCAGCCCGGAGGAAGCATAAAAAAAGAAGTCCGTTTGAAACGGACTTCTTTTTTTATGTGATTTTCAGAAGGTCTCCCGGATATAGCGGCGGAAGCTCTCCTGTAACCCGGTCAGGGGCTTCTTGGCCCGATAGGCCAGAACGGTCAGGATCTCCTCCTTCGGCGTGACCGGGACGGCTGTCACCTTGTCGCTGGCCAGCGCCGCGCCAATGTTGCCGGTCACCAGCAGATAGCCCCGGTCCTGCTCCACCATCTCCACCATCAGCTCCACGTCCATGGTGTTCATGAAACCCACGTCCGGGCGGCTGTTCCCCCGCTGAAAGAGCTGCTGCATATCGTTATAGTAGTGGGGGTTGTCCGCACCGGTCAGCAGCTTCATGCGACTCAACTCAGCGGTCGTAATGCTTTCCTGTTCGGCGCAGGGGTTGCGGCGGCTCATCAGGGCCATCAGCGGCTCCCGCCGCAGCACGTCGTAGGCGATGCCCTCCTCGGCGCCGTTGCGGGCGTTGATCTTGATGATGGCCATATCCAGATCGCCGGAGCGCAGCTGTTCATAAGCCTGATAGTTCTCCACGATCCTGATGCAGCCCAGGGCGTCGGGATGGCGGTCAAAAAACGCGCTGATGCTGGCGGACAGACCCGCCGCCCGGTAAAAAACGAATACGCCCACGTTCAGCCGCTGCCGCTTCTGCTGGCCGCCAACCTTGAACTGGGCCTCCAGCCGGGCCACCTGCTCTAATATCCCCTCGGCGGCGGCGCAGAAGCACTCCCCCCTCCCGTGTCAGGGACACGCCGTGGGTATCCCGCACGAACAGCTTGGTCTGCAATTCGGCCTCCAGCGCCTGGATCTGCTGGGAGATGGCGGGCTGAGAAACGAACAGCGCCTCCGCCGCGCGGGAAAAGCTGTGGCACCGGGCCACGGTCAGTACATAGCGGATCTGTCAGAGTTCCATGGGGTTCCACCTCGCTATCGGTCGGCTATAATTTTCACTTATATGTGCATTATATCTGAATTTTTCCCTATTGGCAAAAAAAGTTTACACTTATCACAACAGCTGTCACACTTTGACTTGAAATAGAGAGGAGAATCTACATGGCGCAGTATTTAGAAGAAGCGCAGGCCATGCGGGATGAGATCGTCGCGCACCGCCGCTATCTGCACCAGCACGCCGAGCTGGGCTTTGCGCTGACAGAGACGGTGGACTACGTGTGCAGAACGCTGCGGGGCTACGGCTATGAGCCCCGGCTGCTGGGCGGCGGCGTGACCTGCACCGTTGGCAGCGGCGCACCGGTGATCCTGCTGCGGGGCGATATGGATGCCCTGCCGCAAACGGAGGAATCGGGAGAGCCCTTTGCCTCCCGGACCGGCGCATGCCATTCCTGCGGCCACGACGCCCACACCGCCATGCTGCTTGGCACCGCGAAGCTGATGTTTCAGGCGGGCGAGGAGACCCTCAAGGGCTCACAAAAAATGATCGACGCGGGTATCCTGGAGAATCCGAAGGTGGACGCCGCCATGGGCTTCCATATGAATTTCGGCGCCAATGGCTATGAGGACATGCGCCCCGGCGTCCTGCTCTATGCGGAGCACCAGGCCATGGCTTCGGCGGACGAGTTCCGGATCACGGTGAAAGGTGTCTCGGCCCATGGCAGCACCCCGTTCAGGGGCGTTTCCGCGGCCCATGTGGCCTCTGCCACCGTGACGGCTTTGCAGCAGTTGCTCCCCATGGAGGTGGACGCCAGTGAGCAGGCGATCCTGTCCGTGGGAAGCATACACAGCGGCAGCGCGTCCAACATCGTCCCGGGCGAGGCCGTGATCGGCGGCAGCTTCCGGACATTCTCGCCGCAGGCCAGAGAATGCCTCCAACAGAGAGAGCCAGAGCCGGCAAGCGGTATCGCGGCGGCCTGGCGGGCAAAGGCGGAGACCGAATACACCATCGGCGTGGCGCCCAATATCAATGACGAGGCGCTGACACGGGAAATGGCAGACTATGCGTCGGAGGTCATGAAAAAGGTGCAGGTCATCAGCCCCGTCAAAGGCTCGGAGGACTTTGCCAACCTGTGCCGGTACGTTCCCACCTTTTTTGCCAATATCTGCGCAGGCGGTGAAAAGGAGGGCTACCTCTATTCCATGCATAATCCCAAGGCCCGTCTTGACGAGGACGCGCTGCCCTATGGCGCGGCGCTTCATGTCACATGCGCGATAAACTGGCTGGCCCATCACAAAAAGTAACATGATCGAACCTTTGGGGCCAGAAAGGGGGCATTATGAACGGATTATATGCACTGACGATCGTTTTCGTCGTTTACGCGCTGGGCGACATGATCGCCACAAAGACCAAAGCCATCATCTCCATGCTCTTCGTGGCCTCCGTCGTTTTTGCCATCGGCTTCTGGAACGGCCTGCCCGCCACGATCTTTACCGATTCCGCCCTGCAGGGCTTTGCCAGCGTCAGCGTCGGCCTGCTGCTGGTACATATGGGTACCACCATCAAGCTGAAGAATATTCTGAAGGAGTGGAAAACGGTGGTCACCGTTCTCTGCTCCACCGTCGCCATCTGTCTGGGCGTATACTTTATCGGATCGCTGTTCATTAAAAAGGATATGGCCCTGATGGGCACGCCCATCCTCGGCGGCGGTGTGGTGGCCTTTCTGGTGATGCGCGACGCGCTGGCGTCGGCGGGAGACCAGATCGTCCTCTTCCGCTCGCTGGTGCTTGTGGTGCAGGGCGTTGTCGGCTTCCCCATCGCCTCCGTCATGTGCAAAAAGGAGGCGCTGCGGCTGAAGGGCAAGATCGCGGACAGCAGCCTTGCGCTGCGCAGCTCCCTTGAAGCGGAGGATGAAAAGAAGCCCGCATGGCGTATTTTCCCCAAGACTCCGGATGCGTACAACGGCGACAACTACCTGATCGCCAAGCTGGCGCTGGTCGCCTGCCTTGCCCAGTGGCTTTCCGGCCTTACCAACGGCAAGGTCAATATGCTGGTGATCTGCCTGATCCTGGGCGTGCTGTTCCGGGAGGTGGGCTTTCTGGATGAGGCGTTTCTGACGAAGACCAACGGCTTTACCTTTGTCATCGGCGCGGTGCTGGTGAATGTCTTTGCCAGCCTGGCCTCCACGACCCCCGCCATCCTTCTTTCGATGATCAAGCCGCTTCTCATCGCCGTGGTCATCGGCCTGGTGAGCTGCACCGTCGTGGCGATCCTGGTGGGCAGAATTTTCAAGCAGAGCTGGTATATGTCCTTCGCCCTGGGCGTCACCGCGCTGTTCGGTTTTCCTGGCACGCTGATCGTCCCCACCGAGGTGGCGAAGGCGGTGGCCGAAAACGACGAGGAAAAGGAGCTGATCCTGCAGAATATCCTGCCGCAGATGATCATTGCGGGAATGGTCTCCGTGTCCATCGTTTCGGTGATCTTCGCCGGTATCATGGCGGAGTGGGCGTAATTTACCTTTGTTTCACCTCTATTTTCTCCTATAAAGAGCAGCAGGCCGCACATGCGGCCCGCTGCTCTTTATGTCAGGCAAAAACTTTTATAAAAGGAGACGGCGGCAGCGCTGCCGTCTCCTTTTGCTTGAGGATCATTCAACGGTCTCCTTCACATACTTGGCGATCTTCCGTGCCGCTGTGGGCTGGGAGATACCCAGCGCCTTGGCCACCGCCACGGAGGTGCCGTATTTGGCGTAGGCGTCCCGGATGATATGCCCCTCGAAGGCCTCCACCTGCTGGGCCAGCGTGCCGCCCTCTATGGGCAGCGGCAGGGGCGCGCCGCCCATCTGCTCGCTGGACAGCACCCCGATATCCACCACCGGGTCTTGGGCGCAGATCACCAAACGCTCCATCATGTTCTCCAGCTGCCGCACGTTGCCCGGCCAGGGGCACTGCTCCAGATAGGACAAAAGCCGGGGACTGAGCGTCAGATCCTTGTGATACTCCTCGCAGAAGCGGGTCAAAAACCGGTGGGCCAGGGGCAGGATGTCCTCCGGCCGCTGCCGCAGGGGTGGGATGTGCAGCCGGATCACGTTCAGCCGGTAGAAGAGGTCCGAGCGGAACACCCCCCGGTGCACCTCCTCTTCCAGGCTGCGGTTGGTGGCCACGATCAGCCGGATATCCAGCTCAATGCGCTTGGTGCCGGATACCCGTTCGATGGTCTTCTCCTGAATGAGCTGCAACAGCTTAGACTGGATGTGGGGCGGCAGCTCGCCGATCTCGTCCAGAAACAGTGTGCCGCCGTTGGCCAGCTCGATCTTGCCGATCTTACCGGTGCTGGACGCGCCGGTAAAAGCGCCCTTTTCATAGCCGAATAGCTCCGATTCGATGAGGTTCTCGTGGAGCACCGCGCAGTTGACCTCGATGAAAGGCTTGTCCGCGCGGTCGCTCATGGCATGGATGGCCTTGGCCACGGCGCTTTTGCCCACGCCGGTCTCGCCGGTGATGAGGATATTGGCTCTTGTGTTGGCGGTGTTCTGCATCAGCGTCCACAGCCGCTGCATGGACTGGCTCTTCCACACCAGGTCGGTGGCAGTGTTGCGGGTGCGCAGCTCGGCAATTTCCTGGGAATAGTGGGTCAGCGAATCTTGCATCTGCTGGAAGTTCCGGTGGATGGCGTTGATCTGCTCCATAGACACGGTGTTGAAGCACACCGCGTATTTCAGGTTGCCCTCTCCGTCAAACAGGGGGATGCCCACGGTCATCACATTGGTGTGGGTGTGGTTGATGGTCTGGGTGGTGGTGATCTTCTTCTTGGTGCGGATGATCTCCGCCGTGATGCAGGGGGAAAAGGTGCCGTCCGCCTCCAGATCAAAGGCAGACTTGCCCACAATAGAGCCGTGGGCGAAGCCGAAGTTCTTCTCATATGTTTCGCTGACCTGCAAAATGGTGCCGTTGGCGTCAGAGAGCATCATATCGTCCGCCAGCACCAGATTGTTCTGGGGGCTGAGAATTTCAAACAGGTCGTTGAGATTGATGTCCTCCGGGAACAGCCGGGAGAGCGTATTTTGGGGCATGGGCATCCTCCTTCCTATTCACAAATGAGTATAGCATATTCGCGGATGAATAGAAAGAGGGAAAATCGAGAATTTTATACGGTTTTCCGCAGATGTATTCTGCCGTTTTTCAAAAAACACCACTCGACGCCGAAACGGCGGGGAGCAAAGAACGGCAATATGTATTCACCAGTGAATATCTGCCCTGCCGGCAGATGCATTTTTCGTCCCTGCGGAAGCAAAACCGTTGAAAATGCCACAGGATTTTGGCGGAAACCACCAAAAATATTTTAGAAAAACCGGCGGAAAGACAAATAAAATAGGCACGAAAATTGCTATACATTTAGAGTAAGAACAACACCAATGTTACCTTTTTTGCTGCATTAGGAGGAAAAAGCTATGTCTCAGACAGTACGATTTGAAAAACAGGACAGCATCGCCATTGTGACCATCGACCGGCCCGAAGCCCTGAACGCCCTGAACGGCGACGTCATCGCGGAGCTGGAGCAGGTGGTGACGGCACTGGAGAGCGACCGCGACGTCCGCTGCATGATCCTCACCGGCGAGGGCCGCTCCTTCGTGGCCGGCGCCGACATCGGCGCCCAGTATCCGCTGAATCTGGACGGCGGCCGCCGCTGGGGTCAGCGGGGCAGCGCCCTGTTCCGCCGCATCGAAAAGCTGGAGTTCCCCACCATCGCCGCGGTCAACGGCTTCGCTCTGGGCGGCGGCTGCGAGCTGGCCCTCAGCTGTGACATCATCCTGGCCTCCGAGAAGGCCAAGTTCGGCCAGCCTGAGGTGGGTCTGGGTATCACCCCCGGCTTCTCCGGAACCCAGCGCCTGCCCCGCCGTGTAGGTGTGGCCAAGGCCAAGGAGCTGATCTTCTCCGGCAAGATGATCAAGGCCGACGAGGCGGAAAAGATCGGCCTTGTCAACGCCGTCTACGCCCCCAAAGCCCTGATGGACAGTGCGCTGGAGATGGCCAAGTCCTTCACCAAGAACGCCCCCATCGCTGTGAAGTACGCCAAGGCCTGCATCGACCGGGGTATGCAGATGGACATTGACGACGGCATCGCCGTAGAGAACGAGCTGTTCGCCATGTGCTTCGCCACCGCCGACCAGAAGGAGGGCATGGGCGCGTTCCTGGAGAAGCGTCCCGCCGCCTTCCAGAACAGGTAAGGGGGCCTATCAATGAAGAAAGTACGCATCATCTCCGCCGAGGAGGCCGCTCTGCTGGTCAACGACGGCGACACCATCTCCACCGGTGGCTTCGTCAGCTCCGCCTGCCCCGAAGCCCTCAGTAAGGCGGTGGAAAAGCGGTTTCTGGAGACCGGCCATCCCCGTGACCTGACGCTGTTCTTCGCAGCGGGTCAGGGCCACCGGGACGGCACCGGCGGCGACCACTACGGCCACGAGGGCATGGTCAAGCGCGTCATCGGCGGCCACTGGGACCGCGCCGCATCTCTGGGCGCGCTGGCGCTGGAGAACAAGATCGAGGCCTACAACCTGCCCCAGGGCGTCATCTCCCATATGTACCGCGACATCGCCGCCCACAAGGTGGGCACCATCACCCATGTGGGCCTGTATACCTTCGTGGATCCCCGCAACGGCGGCGGCAAACTGAACAGCGCCACCACCGAGGATATCGTGAAGATCGTCAATATCGAGGGTCAGGAGCGGCTGCTCTATAAATCCTTCCCCATCAATGTGGTGTTCGTCCGGGGCAGCTACGCCGACGAGTACGGCAACTGCACCGTCCACCACGAGATCGGGCCCATCGACGTCACCGCCATGGCCCAGGCCTGCCGCAACTCCGGCGGCAAGGTCATCGTGCAGGTGGAAAAGGTGGTGCAGGGCGGCACCCTGGACCCCAAGCTGGTGGCCATCCCCGGCATCTATGTGGACGCCATCGTCATCGGCTCCGCCGAGGACAACATGCAGTGCCTGGGTACCCCCTATGACGGCAGCCTCACCGGCGAGTACCGTATCCCCATGGACGCCATCCCCGCCATTCCGCTGGATGCCAAGAAGATCATCGCCCGCCGCGCCGCCATGGAGCTGCCCCAGGACGCCATCGTCAATCTGGGCACCGGCGCGCCGGAGAAGATCGCCAACGTGGCCGCCGAGGAGGGCATCAGCGATAAGATGACCCTGACGGTGGAGGCCGGTTCCATTGCCGGTGTTCCCATGGGCGGCACCCAGTTCGGCGCGTCCGCCAACGCCATGGCCATCATCCCCCACAACGTGCAGTTCGACTTCTATCAGGGCGGCGGCCTGGATGTGGCCTTCCTGGGCCTGGCCGAGACGGCCCCCAACGGTGATCTGAACGTCTCCAAGTTCGGCACGCGCCTTGCCGGTGCGGGCGGCTTCATCGACATCACCCAGAACGCCAAGAAGGTGGTCTACTGCGGCACCTTCACCGCCAAGGGCTTAAAGACCGAGTGCCGTGACGGCGCATTGGTCATCACCCAGGAGGGCGCGAAGAAGAAGTTCGTCCAGCAGGTGGAGCACATCACCTTCTCCGGCAAGTACGCCGTGGAGGCGGGCCAGCCTGTGCTGTACATCACCGAGCGCGCCGTGTTTGAGCTGCGGCCCGACGGCGTGACCCTCATTGAGATCGCCCCCGGCATCGACCTCCAGACGCAGGTGCTGGAGCAGATGGAGTTCTTACCCAAAATCGCCCCCGACCTGAAGCTGATGGACAGCCGCATCTTCCGCGGGGAGAAGATGGGTCTGGCCGACGACAATTAAGGAGGAACAAGAATGGCATTGATGACCGCGAAAGAGTATATCGACTCCCTGCGTAAGCTGAACACCCGCGTGTACATGTTCGGCGAGAAGATCGACAACTGGGTGGACCACCCTATGATCCGGCCCTCCATCAACTGCGTGGCCATGACCTACGCTCTGGCCCAGGATCCCCAGTATGAGGACCTGATGACCGCCACCTCCAGCCTGACCGGCCACAAAATCAACCGCTTTACCCACCTCCACCAGTCCAGCGAGGATCTGGTGAAAAAGGTAAAGATGCAGCGCCTGCTGGGTCAGAAGACCGCCAGTTGCTTCCAGCGCTGTGTGGGCATGGACGCCTTCAACGCCGTGTTCTCCTCCACCTACGAGATCGACGAGAAGTACGGCACCCACTACCACGAGAATTTCAAGAAGTTCCTGGTCTACGTTCAGGACAACGACCTGACGGTGGACGGCGCTATGACCGACCCCAAGGGCGACCGCAGCAAGGCTCCCCATGAGCAGGCCGATCCCGATATGTACGTCCACGTGGTGGAGCGCCGCCCCGACGGCATCGTGGTCTGCGGGGCCAAGTGCCACCAGACCGGCTCCATCAACTCCCACTGGCATATCTTTATGCCCACCATCGCCATGGGCGAGGCCGACAAGGACTATGCCGTGTCCTTCGCCTGCCCCACCGACGCCGAGGGTCTGTATATGATCTACGGCCGCCAGTCCTGCGACACCCGCAAGATGGAGGAGGGCTGCATCGACGTGGGCAACGCCAAGTTCGGCGGGCAGGAGGCTCTGGTGGTTCTGGATCACGTCTTTATCCCCAACGAGTACATCTTCCTCAACGGCGAATATGAGTTCGCCGGCACCATCGTGGAGCGTTTTGCCGGTTATCACCGCCAGAGCTACGGCGGCTGCAAGGTAGGCGTAGGCGACGTGGTCATCGGCGCGGCGGCGCTGGCCGCCGAGTACAACGGCGTGGAGAAAGCCAGCGCCGTCAAGGACAAGCTCATTGAAATGACCCATCTCAACGAGACCCTGTACTCCTGCGGCATCGCCTGCTCCTGCGAGGGCTGCCCCACCAAGGCAGGCAACTACCAGATCGACCTGCTGCTGGCCAACGTCTGCAAGCAGAACGTCACCCGCTTTCCCTATGAGATCGTGCGCCTTGCTGAGGACATCGCGGGCGGCCTGATGGTCACCATGCCCAGCGAGACGGACTTCAAGTCCGACACCGTGGTGGGCAACAACGGCGAAACCATCGGCGAGATCTGCAACAAGTACTTCGCCGCCCGCGAGGGCGTCAGCACTGAGGATCGCCAGCGGATCATGCGCTTCCTGGAAAATATGTGTCTGGGTGCTGCCGCTGTGGGCTACCGCACGGAGTCCATGCACGGCGCAGGCTCTCCCCAGGCGCAGCGCATCATGATCGCCCGTCAGGGGAATATTCAGGAGAAGAAAAAGCTGGCAAAGAACATTGCCGGTATCCAGAAGTGAGAGGGCGGCATGGATAAGAAGCAAGCATGGCTCCGGCTGGTGCGGGAGAAGTCCGAGCACTATCTGAATCTGCACGACGGCGGCTTTGACGAGAAAATGCGGGCGCGTCTGGTGGACTGCGATTACGAGACGCAGACTGTCACCTACGCCTTCCCCACCCAGGACTGGCAGATCAACGAGAAGGGCGGCATCCACGGCGGCGCTATCGCCGGGATGTTCGATACGGCCTTCGGCGTGGTAGCCAACTTCACCGCCGGAGACAACGAGGCCACCACCACGGACATGACGGTGTCCTTCCTGCGGGGCGTGGATTTCGGCATGGAGCTGCACCTGACGGTGTTCATCGTCAAGGCGGGGCGCAGCCTTATCCGCCAGCGGACGGAGCTGACCGATGCCGCCACCGGCAAACTGCTGGCCACCGCCAGCGGCAGTTGGATGCCGCTGTGACCACATCATACTTAGGACAAAACAAGGAGAACAAATATGGATTTCAATCTCAGCCGTGAGCATCAGCTGATCCGCAAGATGATGGCGGAGTTTACGGAAAAGGAAGTCAAGCCCATTGCGGCGGAGACCGACCGTACCTGCGAGTATCCCCGCGAGAACATCGAGAAGCTGTTTGATCTGGGCGTCATGGGTATGTGCGTCCCCAAGGAGTACGGCGGCGCAGGCGCTGATCCCCTGGCCAGCGCCATCTGCATCGAGGAGCTGAGCAAGCAGTGCGCCTCCACCGGCGACATCGTGGCCACCCACAACGGCCTGTGCTGCGATCCTATCATGACCTATGGCACTCCTGAGCAGAAGGCCAAGTATCTGCCCATGCTGACCACCGGTCATCATGTGGGCGCCTTCGCCCTGACCGAGCCCAACGCCGGCAGCGACGCTTCCAAGGGTCAGACCGAGGCCAAGCTGGAGGGCGACCACTATGTGATGAACGGCTCCAAGATCTTCATCACCAACGGCTATGTGGCCGACGTGTTCGTGGTGTTCGCCATGACCGATAAATCCAAGGGCACCAAGGGCATCTCCGCCTTCATCGTGGAGAGCAGCTTCCCCGGCTTCTCCGTGGGCAAGCACGAGGAAAAGCTGGGTCTGCACGGCAGTCCCACCGCTGAGATCGTGTTCCAGGACTGCATCGTGCCCAAGGAGAACCTGCTGGGCGTGGAGGGCAAGGGCTTCTCCATCGCCATGGCCACGCTGGACGGCGGCCGTATCGGCATCGCCGCTCAGGCACTGGGCATCGCCGAGGGCGCGCTGGCCGAGGCCATCAGCTACACCAAGGGCCGTGTCCAGTTCGGCAAGCCCATCAGCAAGTTCCAGAACACCCAGTTCACCTTCGCTGACATGGAGCTGGGCTGCGAGGCCGGTCGTCTGCTGACCTATCAGGCCGCCATGAAGAAGGGTGCCGGTGAGCGCTACACCAAGGAGGCCGCCATGGCCAAGCTGTTCTGCTCTGAGCACGCTATGAAGACCACCACCAAGGCGCTGCAGATGTTCGGCGGCTACGGCTACACCAAGGATTATCCCATGGAGCGCATGATGCGCGACGCCAAGATCACGGAGATCTACGAGGGCACCAGCGAGGTCCAGCGTATCGTCATCTCCGCCAACATGGGCCTGTAAGGAGGAGAAGTCGAAATGAAGATTTATGTTTGTGTCAAGCAGGTACCCGATACCTCCGGCAAGGTGGCTGTCAATCCCGATGGTACTCTGAACCGTGCTTCCATGCAGACCATCACCAACCCCGATGATATGAACGCTGTTGAGGCCGCCCTGAAGCTGAAGGACGCCACCGGCTGCAAGGTCACCGTTGTCACCATGGGCCCCCCTCCCGCTGCTGGTATGCTGCGTGAGGCTCTGGCCATGGGCGCTGACGAGGCTTATCTGGTTTCCGCCCGTGAGTTCGGCGGTTCCGATACTTACGCCACCTCCCAGATCCTGGCCGCTGCCATCAACAAGATCGGCGTGGAGAAGGACGACATCGTGATGTGCGGCCGTCAGGCTATCGACGGCGACACCGCTCAGGTCGGTCCCCAGATCGCTG
>ERZ772861.1043-NODE-1043-length-25387-cov-7.718775_pt1 | contig 25387 bp, 20 predicted proteins | sample MGYA00512135_ERZ772861 | MGnify/ENA primary metagenome ERZ772861 (study PRJEB29015, sample SAMEA2737700) | human gut metagenome | biome: human gut; feature: human-associated habitat; material: faeces | place: China | collected 2012 ...
CAACCAGATCCTGCGCGTCAACATGGCGAATATCCGCCGCAAGATCGAGAAAAACCCCGCCTCGCCCGAATATATCTTCACGGAGATCGGCGTGGGTTATCGAATGCTCGAAAACGAAGCTTGATGATAGAGCCGCTCGCGGCTTTATGATACCAGGGCGCGTGCGTGCCCACACACAATCACGCAGACGACTCCTGCCATTTGGGGACGGCAGGGGTCTTTTGCGCATCATCGCACCGCGCAGGCAAGTCCCGCCGCATGATATAAAAAACATCAGCATACCCTCTACCAAAAGAATCTTGGGAGGATATGCTGATGTTTTTTCATTTCAAACGCAACCGGGCACAAAAAGCGGAACGAAAGCCGCCGCGCTTTCTCATTCTCAAGCGCAAATGGCTGACGCTGGCCGCAGCGGGGCTGGCCGCGGCGGCGATCTTCGCCGCCGTCAATTATCCTGCCGCCGTCAGTGCGTCGACTGCAACGCGGCAGCTGCCCATCTACTGTGTGCAGCGCGACCAGAAGGTCTGCTCCATCTCGTTCGATGCAGCCTGGGGCGCGGACAACACGCAGAAAATTCTTGACGTGCTGAGCGAGTACGGCGTAACGTGCACCTTTTTCGTCGTGGGCAACTGGGCGGATCAGTACCCCGAGCAGGCGAAAGCCATCGTCGAAAGCGGCAACGAGCTGATGAATCACTCCAACGCGCACGACCATTTCAATGCCCTCTCCGCTGACGCGATCATTGCGGACGTGAATACCTGCAACGATAAGATCGAAGCGCTGACCGGCGTTCGCCCGACGCTCATTCGCTGCCCGTTCGGCGAATATGACGACCATGTGATCTCCGCCATCCGCTCGATCGGCATGGAGCCGATCCAGTGGGATGTGGAAGCGTTGGCAGCGCCTGGAAGCGCCCGCGGCGCAAGCGATACGCGCGCCTTTTGCCGGTTATCCGGGCCAGAAGGCAGGTTCAAAATCCAATTGTTGCAGATACGTCGCCGGATTCATATTTTCCTTAACAGAGTCTTAGTCGTCCCCCATTTGCTGCCCGAAAATATCTCTCGCTTTAAGCGCGATGGATACTTTTTCAACAAATTCATAGTCATCTAAATTCAGCAGGTTTTTTGCCTGACCGATCCGAAATCGGACTGTATTTTCATGCTTTCCCACCTTGCCTGCCGCTCTTTTAACATCTCCGTTGCATTCAAGGTATACAGAAACCGTTTCCAAGAGATCCTGCTTTATTAGCGGGTCAAGAATGCTGCTGCAAAAATTCCTCAGGATTTGATGATTCTTCAGCGGCAGCAGCAACTGATAGACAGACAGCGCATCATATCCCATTGGAGATTTTCCCAATACTCCTCCTATTTCGTCCGCCGAAAGGGCCTGGCGAAATGCAGAAGAAAACTGCTTTACTCCCGCCGCAGCCGAGCTGTACCCCAGGGAATGCTCTGGCGCATAATAAGAAAAAATCGGCGTCATCTGCTGCAGTATATTGTTGATTTCTCTCTGCCCCTGACAAGGCAGCACAAAAAAGGCTCCCTCCAAATATTTAAAAAGAGGCACTTTGAATTGTATCGCCACATCTTTCTTCAGCATTTGAAGCCGCCGATGACTCAGGCCCTGAAAGGTCGCATGCACAACGGTATAGTCAGATTGAACATGCGGTGCAAGGTGCCGGTAAATGTTGCGCTGCTCAGCATCAGAAAGTTCCTTGCTCAGCAGGTGGAAAATTTTATTTTCCAGTAATAACTCTGATTGATCTGATATGATGAGTTCAGAAATGTCATGTATGAGCGCACCGTAAGGAACTGTCCCGTCAATGTGAATAATCGGAAAATCCCGCGAATCGGCAAGTTCGATCACACTTTGCGGAAACTGCGGCAGAAACTCATTCAGCGCAATGCAACAAGCACTTCCCATTTGAATATAAAACGAAACTGCATCATATATCTTTGCCTCCATATCTTTATTCATATAGAAGCTACAGATAAAAGCATCTCCGCTTAAAATCAAGTCGGCATCCACAAGGGGATTGATCGGACAATCTGTAAAGTTGATCCGCAAAACATCCCGGTCAAGCCCATTCTTCCCTGCAATTACCTTGGCAGAGTTAAGAATATCCAGCTGTAAAATATCGCTTACCGTAACGCTCACAACAAGCACCTCCTTGCCTTTAATTATGCATCAGTATAATCAAGCCTTCCCAAGATGTCAAATTATACTTGCAGAATAAATGGAAAATTATAAAAATTACAGAAATTTAAATCAAATTTTGTACTATGGCACATTGAAGCGCCTTTGCATATATCTTATAATTTTGTCAAGCAATCCGCAAGGGAATTGTTCAAAATAGACAAATTTTTGGAGGTGCTTCTTTATGAAAAAACTAACGCTTCAGGAAATCAAGGACACTTTGGTTGGCTGCACCATTCTTGGTACAGGCGGCGGCGGCTCTTTAGAGAGCGGGTTAGAGGCCGTCGAAAAAGCCTGGAACGCCGGGCACGAGTTCAAACTGCTCTCCTTCGATGAAATCAACGATGACAGCTACTATGCCAATCCTTATTATTGCGGTTCTATCGTCCCCAAGGGCGATAACAGCCAGAAACGCGGAGACGAGATTGCCACGTCGGTGAAGGCTCTGGAAGAGTACATGGGCGTTCAGTTCGAAGGCCTTGTTTCGATTGAGTATGGTGGCGGAAACACCGGCGCAGTCATGGCCGCCGCAGCTCGTACGGGCAAATACATTGTCGATGCAGATGCAGCCGGCCGCGCAGTGCCGGAGCTTCAGTTTTCCACTTATTATGTGACGGAAAATCCCATCACGCCTTTCTCCGTCGGTACTTCATTCGGCGACATGGCGATCGTCACAAACGTAGAAAATGATGCTCGCGCAGAAGCGCTCTCCCGCTATATGGCAATCGGATCCGGCGGCTTGGTTGGTATGACCGATCACCCGATCAAGGGCGACAAGCTGCGTCACGCAGTCATTCCCAATGCATTGACGTATGCAGCTACTGTTGGTCGTGCCCAAAGAGAAGCCGTTGAGCGCGGTTCCGATCCCATTCAGGCGATCCTGGACACTGGAAAGGGTAAGCTGCTTTTCCAGGGAACCGTCACCGGCGAGTCCGAATGGGGCATCAAGGATGGCTTTACCGTTGGCACGATTCACATTGCCGGCGAAGGCGCTTTTGCACACCAGACTTCAAAAATCTGGTACAAGAACGAGAACATGGTAATGTGGATCGACGACAAGGTAAATCTCACTTGTCCGGATCTCATTTGCGTGGTGGAAAAAGCTACCGGCTACCCCATCACCAATCCGAACTGCGTCGAGGGAATGGAGGTTGCCGTTCTCGGCTTCCACTGCCACGAGCTCTGGACGCGCGAACGCGCATTGGAGATTCTTAATCCCCGATTCTTTGGATTTGATATGGACTGCGTCTTCCTTCAGGACTGATCGCACAAACCTGCAACAAACTCTTATGATTTAGGGAATGAATTTGTACCGAAATGGACAAGCACTCTTTTTACGCCGACATCTTGCAAAGGACGGCCTATTTCGGTACAATTCAAACCCAAGCAGTAGATTCGATCACAGTAGGGAAGAATCATCATATGAGACAGAAATAGCCAAATGACGTATTGCGGGAGGCAATAATATGAGTAATAACACTGCAACCAAGGCTCCGTTGGAAGAAAAGTACAACGACTACGAAAAAACTCCAGTCCCCGAAACCGCCAGACAAACTTGGTATCAGCAGGGCATGGTATGGCTTGGCGCGGGATTTGGCCTGAGCGGATTAGCTACCGGCGGTGTGCTTGCCGACGGTCTCTCTTTCCGGGATATGCTTTTAGTCAGCATAATCGGATCTATTATCATCACCATCATCGGTACTCTCAATGCTCTTGTTAGCGCGCATACCCATCTTTCTACTTCTTTTACCTGTCGCCGCTCCTTTGGTATACAGGGTGCCAAGATCATCGGCATTATTCTCTGCATCTCCAACTTTGGTTGGTACGCATTTCAGGCAGACCTGTTCGGTACAACGATTGCTTCTGTCATCAAGCATGTTAACGGAAGCTCTGTCAATTCTGTGATTTTTACAATTATCGGCGGTATCACCATGTCGCTGACCGCCATTTTCGGATTTAAGGCGATCAAGCTTCTCAGCGAAGTGGGCTTGCCGCTGCTTGCGGTTCTCTGCGTCATTGCCGTTTGGAAAACAAGCTCCATGATTTCTTTCGGCGACATTTGGAACGCCGGGCCGGTCAGCACGCCGATTACCATTCCCATGGGCATCGCCGCCGTCGTCGGTTCCTTTGCCGTAGGTGTTACAATGGTAGGTGACTTCAGCCGCTTCTCTAAGTCCAAGCGGGACTGCATGATCGGCGTAAGCATCGGTCATTGCTGGGGATACATTCCCATCTTGATGTGCGGCGCATTCTTCAACTACGCTTTCCACAACTGGAATATCGTGGAGATTATGATTCTGTCCCTCGGCTTGGGCCTGTTCGGCGCTCTTGTGTTGATCATCGGTCAGTGGACCACGAACGACAACAATCTGTACACCAGCGTACTGGGTCTTATGAATACTCTGGACGGTATCAGCAAAGTCCCCCGCATGCGCCTGACCCTCATTGTCGGTTTGATCAGCACTGCAATTGCTGCAGTTGGCTTGTATAAATACTTTGTGACTTTCCTCTCCTTGTTAGGCGTGTTCATTACCCCGATCGGCGGTATCCTGATCGCTGACTTCTATATCTGCAACCGGAAAAACTATGACGGCGGCGACGTTCCTCAGGGCATCAAGTGGGACGCCATTGTGTCGTGGGCTGTGGCTTCGTTTGTCGGCGTTACCATGACGGCTCGCCCCGTGGGTCTTGGTTGGTTTGTCGCGGTGGGTGATGTGATCCCCGTTCCCCTGATCTGCATTGCAGTCGCTATGGTGCTGTACGTTGTAAGCCAGAAGCTCCAGAACCGGAAGCTCCAGAATAAGGCTGGTGCAGTTTAATGGACAGCATGCAGCGCGTTCTTTCTTACTTCCGTGAAATCTGCAGCATTCCCCGGCGCTCCGGCGATGAATCAAACGCAGCGCAGTATTTAATCGAAACAGGAAAGCGCCTCGGTCTGGGTGTTGATCAGGACAGCTGCGGAAACGTGGTTCTTCGTAAGACGATTTCCCAAGCAACGCTGCCTACAATTCTCCAGGCTCATATGGATATGGTATGGGAATCGACGGGAACTCCTTATCAAAAGGGCGTATCATTGCGCGAAACCGATGAATGTCTCCACGCAGTCGGTTCGACCTTAGGCGCAGATAACGGAATCGGAATGGCTCTGATTCTCGCACTGATGGAAGACGACACGGTACAGAATATCGAGGGTCTTTTTACAGTAGACGAAGAAACCGGTATGACCGGTGCCAAAGAATTGGACGCATCTCTTGTTTCCGGTACCCGGCTGATCAATTTGGACAGTGAAGCAGAAGGGACATTCACCATCAGCGCCGCAGGCGGTCTCAACATCATTTTGAATGCCTCCGTTGAATGTCATAAGCAGTCGCGGTTTCATAACCCCAAGGTCCTCAAGCTCTCTGTATCCGGCCTAAAGGGCGGCCATTCCGGTCTTGATATTGGAACCCCGCACCTCAATGCCATTCAGATTTTGGTTCGCTGGCTTCGCAGCTGCCCCGCTTCAAACTGGGAATTGCTCGAACTGCACGGCGGTACACGTTCCAATGCGATTCCAGTTTGCGCAGAAGCCCTCATTCAGGTCGGCGATACATCTTCAGAAGAAGAATGGAAGCTTGCCGCCAGCGCAATCACCGCTCAGGCAGAATCTGTGGATCACGGGATTCTTCTTCAGACTTCATTTGAGGCACCGATCTGCAAGCAAACATATACGGATTCCTTCTGCGATCAACTGCTCTCTACGCTTGCCGCCCTGCCTCACGGTGTATTGCAGCGTACCCCGGAAATAATCCAGCTTTCCAGTAATTTAGCCACTGTCCGTCAGCTTGGCGATAATGTTGAAATTGTGGAAAGCCTGCGTGCTTCTTCTCAGGCGTTTCTCAGCGAAGGAAGAGACCTCGTCGTTCACACCGCTGACCGCGCATCGTTTCAATCTTCTCAGCAGGATTACTATCCGCCTTGGGAATCTGCAAAAGATGTTCCGCTGCACGCACTGTTTGCACAAACCTATCAATCATTATTTCAGCAGCCCTGCATTATGGAAAATGTTCATGCCGGTGTTGAATGCAGCATTCTCCAGGAACGTTGCCCCTTCATTCAGGAAATGATTTCTATTGGCCCAACCATTCGCTATGCGCATACAGTTCAAGAAAACGTAAATCTTTCCTCGATCGACAGGGTATACCAGTTGTTAAAAGCAGTGCTGCGGCAGCTTTCTAACTAAAGTAAGGAGAGCAAGCCCATTTCGTGCTTGCTCTCCTTGTACTTTTTCTCATGCTGAAATGCAATTATCCCCTTACTCCTCTTCCCGCTCCGGCCGGTGCCGTTCCGCAGGGTGCAGCAAAAAGCTCCTCATGTAAAGCGCGTCACCCGTGCAGTGGAAATCGAAGGTCATGCCATCGCCGGAGTCGGTCGACACGCCGATCTCCGCCTGCTTGACGATGTGGTAGTGCGAGCGGATACCGCTTTTGAAATAATCTCGGGTGTAGTTCTTCTCTCCGTTCAAGGGGTACATTTCCCGCAGCTTTTGCAGCGAGCGGCTGTCGGGGTCAAAGTAGAAATAAGTGCCGATCACGGAGGCAGAGGGCTTGAGATACTGCCGCATCCGATCGAGATAGAAATCGTCGGCGTAGATGCCGTATTCGTTCGTGCTGCAATAGTCGATCAGCAGGTCGACGCAGCCCTTTCGCAGCGGGAAGGTAGTGTTGTCCGCTGCTGCAATGTAAAGGATCTCCGGCTTTGCGGGCAGGCGGTCGATGTAGCCCTTATAAAGCTCAATGATCGCGGGGAACTTGTCCTGCACCACATAGATGTTGCTTGGATCGATCTGCGTCAGCTTCTTGTAAAGGGCGAAAAACGAGTTCAGGTGCGTTTCCATCACAACGCTGCCGCTCGGCAGGGAAAGCTCCTTGATCCGCGTCCCCATCCAGTTGTAAGACTTCTGGATCAATGACACCAACTCGCTCGGCGCGCTGCGGTACAGTTCGCGGTCAATGTCCGGTTCGTCAAAGGGGTACTTTTCCTCGCACTCGGCGTAGATGATCCCGTTGCGGATCTCCGCACGGTAGCCGCAGCTACAGTGGAGGTCGGCGGAAAAAATAGCGGACATATCCATATCTGCCTTGCTGATCTGGAACGCGCCGCCGCAGCGCGGGCAGCACAGCAGTGAGAGCGCGCGCAGCGGCACGCCGGTCGGCGCAAGAGCGCTGCCATGCGGCGCCGCCGCCTGGCGGTTCAGCTCATCAATGAACTCGTTGATCTCTTCTTTGTAGTGCTGATACCGCACACGCTGATCCTCTAACTGTTTCTGATGTGTGCGCAGCAGCGCCACGCAGTCCTCCACCGTGTCCTGCTCCACGCCGCTCGACACGCGCTCGAGCGAGAGCAGCCTGTGCGCCGTTTCGAGGGAAAGCCCCCACTTTTTGAATTGCACGATTCTCTCTAACGTATGGCAGTCCTGTTCATCGAAAAGGTACTGCGTTCCCTCGCCGTCTGGTACGATCAATCCTCTGCGGATATAATAGCGGATCGTGGAGACCGGAACGCCGGAACGTTTAGATGCCTCACCGATTCTCATTTTATTTTTCTCTCCTATCTCTAATAACAGCAGGCGTACAGTATCCTATTTGTATTCTATCATGCAAAAAAGAGAATTTCAAATTCATTTTTTATAAAGATAAAGCTCACTCCACCTTTTGGCGAAATATCGGCAAAAGGTAAAGTGAGCTTATCTGTAGCGCGTGAAACGAAAAAAACGGTCTCTTGACATGAACGCGGATTTTCGACTTACAATAGGCTTCACAGTCAAATAGCTTTTTAGAAATGATAAGGAGTGAATGCTATGCCGTCGATCAAACTTCCGCCGAGCGAGGCGATAGATGACCTGTACCGCGCCATTCTGAGCCTTCGCAACGAAGATGAGTGCCATCTTTTTTTCGGTGACCTCTTCACCCGTCAGGAATTGTCCCTTTTTTCGCAGAGGCTGCAAGTTGCACGAATGCTGTCGGACGGCTGCACCTACGGCGCTGTGCGCTCGCAGCTGTCAACCAGCAGTTGTACCATCACGCGTGTCAACACAAACCTGCAATTCGGTACCGGCGGCTATCAGCTCATTCTTGAACGGCTGAACACCGCCGGCACACAGACAGACGAACAGGATCTAAGTCTTAGATGAACTGCGAAACAATGACCGCAGCGATCATCAGAGGAATGTTGAAGGCGATGAAGGTCGGCACGCAGGTATCCCAGATGTGATCGTGCTGACCGTCGGCATCCAGACCGGACGTGGGGCCGAGGGTGGTATCGGACGCGGGGGAGCCGGCGTCACCGAGAGCCGCAGCGGCGCTCATCAGCAGGATGGTAGCAGCGGGAGAGAAGCCGATGTGATCGCAGAGGGGCACGAAGAGGACAGCCAGAACGGGGACAGTACCGAAGGAGGTACCGATACCCATGGTGACCAGAAGACCGATGAGGGTGATGACGATCGCAGCGATGAGCTTGCTGCCGCCCATGATGGAAACGCCAGCTTCGACCAGCTCATTAACACCGCCGGTCGCCTTGATGACGGTAGCATAACCGCCGGCGATGAGCATAACGAAAGCAATCAGACCCATGAGCTTCACGCCGCCGGCGAGCTGCTCGTCGATCTCGTTCCAGGGAATAGCGCGGAAGACGATCATGACGGCGAGACCGGCGAGGGAGGACAGAGCGAGGTCTTCGGTGAGGACCTGAGCGACAACGACGACGACGATAGCAGCCATGGTCACATAGTGACGGTAGCCGAGCTCGCCGGTGACGGCATCGGATGCGGAGGTATCCGCCTCGATCATCTGATAGTCGCGGGGCTTACGATAGAGCACGAACACGGCGATCAGCAGACCGATGAGCATGGCCAGAGCGAGCACCCAGTTGACCTTGGCGACGTCGTTGACAGTGACGGCCATGCCGTTAGCGGTCAGGTTATCGCTGATGATGGTCTGGAAGATCAGTCCGAAGCCGAAGGGAATGGCAATGTAAGGAGCCTTATGACCGAAGGCAAGGCAACAAGCCACAGCGCGGCGGTCGAGGCGCATCTTGTTCATCAGCACGAGCATGGGAGGAATCAGGATGGGGATATAAGCGATGTGAATGGGGATGAGGTTCTGAGACAGGCAGGCGATCAAGGTGATCATGCCGAGAAGCACGAGCTTCTTGGTGCCAATGATCTTGCTCAGCTTCTTGGAGACGATGTCGGCAAGGCCGGTCGTTGCGATCGCCGTAGCGAAGGTACCGAGCAGGACGTAGGCAAGAGCGGTGGTCGCGTTGCCAGAGAAGCCGGACGTGAGCAGCTTCATAACACTGTCGCCCTCAGCGGCGTAGATGGGGATACCACCGGCAAGACCGCCGGCGATACAGGCGACCAGCATGGCGAGCAGAACGTTCAGCTTCAGAAGGCTGAGTACGCACAGCACGATGACCGATATGGTCACGGGGTTGGTTAAAATACTCATAGATTTCCTCTCTCTCTGTTTTTGTCGATTTGTTTTTCTCCAGTTTTGCGCGGAGCGGGCAGGCGGTGTCTGTCAGGCCGCTTGCCACACAATATATTATAGCATGTGTTTTATGCAAATACAACAAATTCAAGTGAATCGACAGGCATTTGTTTTGTGCATTGTAGCACCGGTGCACCGATGCACTAATGCAGGAAAGTAATGTGCTGCCTCTATACGATAACACGTGCAAAATGCGAAATAATACGTTATGATAGTCACACCCATAGCATAGCAATGTATATCTTTTGCCATTAGGTATACTTGCATCTCTCTTAGAAACACACAGAGGAGTGAAAAGCGGGCACTTTTCACTCATCTGTGTGTTTTTTCTTTTTTTCTAAAACAAACAATATCATTTGCACTATACAAATTGTAAATTCTATTCACCAAATGCTTTATTTATGAATTTTTATATTGCAAGAGCTGCTTTCTTGTGGTAAAAATATAGCATACACTTTACTAAGGTGGTGAGCTTTCATGCCAACTGTGCAGCAAATGATTGAGCTGAGCGATACTCTGACGAAAACGCAGACGCGTATCTTCGAATACATGCTCAACCACCCGGAGGCCGTTTGCTACGACACCCTGCGCAATACCGCCGAGCGCATCGGCGTAACGGAGGTTTCCGTGCTCAAGGTTTGCCGCAAGCTCGGATGCAGCGGCTATGCCGAGATGAAAGAGGTGTTCCGGCATTACGTCGGCGAACGGCTGAAGGACTCCTTTGACCGCAGCTACACATTGGAAACGGTGGACGACCGTTCCCGCAGCGACCGCGGCGCGCTGCTGCGCTCGATGTTCGAAGCCGAGCAGCAGGGGATCACCGCGCTGGCCGCCTCGATCGGCGAGGAACAGATCTTCGACTGCGCACAGACGTTAATGAACGCGCGCGAGGTGCTGCTCTTCGGTCACGATGTTTCCAAGGTGATGGCAGACTACTTCGCCCACCGCCTGAACTACCTTCGCATCAAGGCGTCAAGTCTCAAGCTCGGCGACAGCGACACGGTGAAAACCTCGCTCTCTATGGCAAACGAAAATGACGTGATCGTGCTCTTTTCGTTCCCGCCGTACTATGAGCCGGTATCCAACGTGGCCCGTTACGCCGCCTATCGCGGGGCAACGATCATCACGATTACCGACAGCAGCGCCTCCCCCGCCGTCACAGACGGGCCGTTCAATTTCATCTGCGGCACCAAGACCAAGTTCTTCTTCAACTCGCTCACCGCGCCGATCTCGCTGATCAACGTGCTCACCTCCTGCATCGCCTTGGAGATGGGCCCGGCGCTCGATCGGATCCTGGACGAGGAGCTGAGCGTATCCCGCTTTATGAGCGGAGAAATTCCAGAAGAAAGTGAGCATCTGAAATGATAACTCTGATCCAGAATGCAGACGTTTACGCCCCCCGCCACCTGGGTATGCGCGACGTACTGCTCGAGGGCGGAATGATCGCCCTCATCGCTCCCTGCGGGGAGATCCCCTCTCGCTTTCCCACGCTGCAAACGGTCGACGCGGCAGGCAAACCGCTCGTCCCCGGATTCATTGATCTGCACGTTCACATCACGGGCGGCGGCGGTGAGGACGGCTTCTCCTCCCGCGCGCCGGAATCCCGCCTGACGGATTTTACCACCGCCGGCGTCACCACCGCCGTGGGGCTTCTCGGAACGGACGGCATCGCCCGCAGCCTGGAAACGCTTTATGCCAAGGCGCATGCCCTGACGGAAGAGGGCATGGACTGCTATATGCTCACCGGCGCCTACGGCTACCCCTCCCCCACCCTCTGCGGCAGCGTAGAGCGGGATCTCGTTCTCATCGACCGCGTTGTAGGCGCAAAGATCGCGCTCTCCGACCACCGCAGCTCCGAGATCACCTATGAAGAATTGCTGCGGCTGGCAAGCGCGGTTCGCCGCGGCGGACTACTGAGCCGCAAGGCAGGGCTGCTGACCATTCACATGGGCGATGGAAAAGAGGCTCTTTCCAAGCTCTTCCGTGCATTGAAAGAATCCGAGGTGCCGCTGAGCACCTTCCTTCCGACTCATGTCGCGCGCAACAGCGCGCTGCTCGAGGAAGCGATAGCGTGGATCAAGGCGGGCGGGCAGGCCGATTTCACCGCCGGCGAGACCTCTTCCGGCGGCACGGCGCACCTGATGGCATACGCCATGGACAAGGGCGCCGACAGCAGCCGCATGACGCTCTCGAGCGATGCTTTCGGCAGTCAGCCGCGCTTTGACGAGCAGGGCAGATGCACAGGGCTGAGCTACAGCACGAGCCGCGTGCTGCACGATGAGCTTGTAAATCTTGTGCAGCATGAAGGCTTCCCGCTGGAAACCGCCCTCACCTTTATCACCTGCAATCCCGCGCGCGTGCTGCGGATGGAAGCGCAAAAGGGCTGTATCGCCGAGGGCGCAGACGCGGATCTCGTCCTTCTCGGGCAGGCGCTCAGCATCGACGGCGTCTTTGCCCGCGGCAGACAAATGGTCAAAAACGGTCAGGCGATCGTCAAGGGTCGCTTCGAATAAACGATCGGAGGAATTATGATGAAAAAAATCCTATCCCGTACAGTGTCCATCGCACTCGCGATGCTTTTGACGGTCTCCTGTCTGAGCGGCTGCGGTTCCAAGAGCGTGAATACCGCAGAGTATCTTGGCACTTATTCTACCGACGTCACCTCCCTCATTCCCTTCTACCTGCCCGACACCACGGGCAAGAAGGTCATCTCCAACGTCATCGACGGTCTGATCGAGACCGACCGCTTTGGTGCCTTCGTTCCCTCGCTCGCTGAAAGCTGGGAGCACAACGACGATTACTCCGTCTGGACGTTCCACCTGCGCAAGGACGCCAAGTGGTACGACAGCAAGGGCGCAGAGGTCGCGCCCGTCACCGCGCAGGACTTTGTGGACGGCATGCGCTTTGTTGCCGACCACAAGAAAACCAAGAGCGACATGTCCATCATCAAGAGCGTGATCGCCGGCCTTGGCGAATATTACGACACGCTCGTTGACTTTGACGACCCCAACCTGGCGGCGAGCAAAAAGCCCGAAGGCCCGCGCGAAAAGCTGGAAGCACAGTTCGACGACACCGTCGGCGTCAAGGCGCTCGACGAGTACACCGTCCAGTACACGCTGGCCGCGCCCGTGCCGTATTTTGAATCCTTCCTCGTCACTGAGATCTTCCTGCCCAACCACAAGGAGTTCTCTGACCAGTGCGGCACCAAGTTCGGCACCTCCCCCGACCAGCTCCTTTACTGCGGCGCTTACATTCTCCAAAGCTGGCAGCGCAACAAGGAATTTGTCATGGTCAAGAACGAAAACTACTACGATGCCGACAAGGTCAGCGTGGAAAAGATCGTTCTCCAGAAGATCACCGACGGCGCCGCCACGGTCGAAATGTTCAAGCGCGGCGAGCTGACCGGCACCTCCCTCACGGGCGATCAGGTCGAGCATTACATGCAGGACCCCGAATGGGGACAGTATGTGACGCTGCGCGACAAGTCCTCCGTCAACTTCTGGTTCTTCCCGAACTTCGAAAGCCCCAACAGCGAGTTCAACGCCTTCGTGCAGAACGAAGACTTCCGCCTCGCGCTCTATCACGCGCTCGACCGCGTGACCATTGCGCAGCTCTACAACCCCTACGACACCGAGGATATGCTGACCAACCTCATCTGCCCCGAGGACGTCTGCTACGATGAAAACGGCATCGACTACACCGATTACGCTCCCCTCAAGGAGATCAAGGAGCGCGGCGCCGCCACCTACGATCCCGCTCTTGCAAAGGAGTACTTTGAAAAGGCGCTCAGCGCGGTGACCGACGGCAGCGGCAACATTCGCGGCGCAAGCGCAGGCGAGGTCAAGATGGGCCGCACCTTCTCGTTCCAGACCGACGGTAAGCTGCCGCTCCAGCTGGTCTACGTACACGGCGCGTCCTCCGACGAGGTCTCCATGGCGCAGATCATCAAAATGAACCTTGAAGAGGTCTTTGGCAGCGAGAATATCGAGGTCATCCTCTCCCAGTTCACGGGCGACAAGTACAACGATGTCATCGCTCCGGGCAACTTTGACTTTGCCTATGATAACTACAGCTTCAAATATGCCGATCCTCTCTCCCAGCTCGACCGTTTGACGACGGGCGGTGCCGTCAACGACGGCCGCTACTCTCTGCCGCAGTTCGACGCGCTGGTGAAGGAGGCCAGTGAAAAGCTCGTCGCCTCCGAGCGCTATGAACTCTTCGCCCAGGCTGAAGGCATGCTCATCAACGGCGGCTACATCATTCCGTGGGAGAGCGGCGGCGGCACTTACGGCATGACCCGCGAGATCCCGTTCACCGCGCCGCGCGGCGGCTTTGGTCTCTCCCGCTTCAAGTATAAGGGCATGCAGCTTTCCGAAGAGCCCATCTCGGCCGAGCAGTACAAGCAGCTGGAAGATGAGTTCTATGAGCAGCTGCTCAAGAGAAATGCCGGCTGAGACGCCGCCGTACCGATATAAAGGGTGGTAACATGGCTAAATATATCTTTAAGCGGACTTTGCAATCCCTGCTCAGTGTTTTCATCGTGGTATTCGTTGTATTCCTGCTGCTGCGCCTGATGCCGACCGACGGCTACTTCACGCGCGACGACTACCAGAACATGAGCGAGGCCGAGCGCGAGATGTACCTTGAGGACATCGGCGCTGTCGGCAATCCGATTAAGCTTTTCGGCAAATTCATGGTCGATCTCTTCCACGGCGACCTCGGCGAGTCCTACGTGCTCCAGCCCCACCGCGCCATTTCGGATATTCTGGCGGAAAAGATCCCCTATTCGCTCTACTTCGGCGTAGTGAGCATGCTCATCTCGCTGGTTCTCGGACTTCTGATGGGCATGGCAATGGCCAAGGGCAAGGGCGGCCTGCCGGATGCGCTGGGCACGGGCTACGTGGTCATCGTGCGCGCCGTGCCGAGCCTTATCTATCTTTTCCTGCTCCAGATCGCCATCACGGGTCTTTTCAAGATCCCCATGATGTTCAGCGAGCGCAATCCCGTCACCTGGATCCTGCCGACGATTTCGCTCTCGCTTTCGAGCATCGCCTGGTATGCCATCTGGCTGCGCCGGTTCATGGTGGACGAGGAAAACCGCGACTATGTCAAGTTCGCCCGCAGCAAGGGCATGAGCGACTGGAAGCTGATGAAGTCCCACGTGCTGCGCAACGCGCTCGTGCCTCTCGCGCAGTATTTCCCCCTGCAAATGCTTCTGACGATCTCCGGCTCCCTCGTGATCGAAAGCCTCTATTCCATTCCCGGCATGGGCGGCCTTCTCGTGGAAGCCATTCAGGAGATGGACAACTCTCTTGTTCAGGTGCTTGTCATTCTGTATTCAACTCTGGGCGTGCTCGGCGTGTTCCTCGGTGATATTCTGATGGTATTTCTGGATCCGCGCATCCGCCTTACGGAAAAGGAGGAGGGATAGTCATGAACGCTGCAAAGCCAAATCTCAAGGTCTCGCTGAGCGAGAGCATGTTCGAACGCATTCCCTTCGACTACGAAAAGAGCGAACTGACCGGCTACTCCAACTACTCCTACTGGCACAGCACCTTCCGCACCTTCTTCAAACAGCGCAGCTCCACGGTGCTGCTGGGCATCATGTGCGCGTTTGTTGCGATGAGCCTGCTCTACCCTCTCATCAGCGAGCTGATCCCCGGCTGGGAAACGAGCTACCGCAACCCGAACTTTGCCCAGACCGGCAGCGCCATGTGGAACCTCTCCCCCTGCAAGGAGCACTGGTTCGGCACGGACAACATCGGCCGCGATATGTGGGCGCGCACCTGGTACGGCACGCGCACCTCGCTGCTGCTTGGCTTTGTGATCGCGTTTTTCGACGTGACGCTCGGCACGATCGCGGGCGCGCTGTGGGGTTACGTGCAGCGCATCGACCGCTTCATGACGGAGCTTTACAACATCGTCACCAACATCCCGCAGACAGTCTATCTGGTGCTCTTCACCTACATTCTGCGCCCGAGCTTCTGGACGATCGTGCTCGCCATGTGCCTGACCGGCTGGCTCTCCATCGCGCGCTTCGTGCGAAACCGCGTTGTCGCCATCCGTGAAAACGAGTACAACATTGCCTCCCAGTGTCTCGGCACGCCGCTCTCCCGCATTCTGCTGAAAAACATCGTGCCGTATATCGTCAGCATCGTCATCATGGAGGTCGCGCTGACGATCCCCTACTCCATCGGCTCCGAGGTCTTCCTCAGCTACATCAACCTCGGCCTTCCGCTCGACGTTGTGTCGCTCGGCAACCTTGTCTCCGTCGGCAAGAACAGCTTTGAGGTCTATCCCTTCCAGCTGATCTATCCGACCATCATCCTCTCGTTCGTCACGGTGTCGTTCTATATCGTGGGCAACCGCTTCGCGGACGCCTCCGACCCGCGCAATCACATTTAAGGAGGAACGCAGCTATGGCAAATACGATTCTCAGCGTCCGCGACCTCCGCGTCAACTTCAGCCTGCGCGGCAAAACGCTCACCGCCGTGCGCGGCGCGAGCCTCGATCTCTATGAAAACGAAACGCTCGCCATCGTCGGCGAGTCTGGCAGCGGCAAAAGCGTGCTGACCAAGACGCTCATCGGCATGACCGACAAAAACGGTACGATCGTCGGCGGCAGCATCGACTTCAAGGGCACCCGGCTCGACCAGCTTGCAGAAAAGGACTGGCTCGCCATCCGCGGCAAGCGCATCGCCATGGTGTTTCAGGACCCGATGACGGCGCTCAACCCGCTCAAAACCGTCGGCGAACAGATCCGCGAGATGATCACGCTGCACTCCGACCTCAGCAAGGACGCCTCCACGGAAAAGGCGAAAAAGCTGATGGAGCAGGTCGGCATCTCCTCTGACCGCTACGGGAAATACCCGCACGAGTTTTCCGGCGGCATGCGCCAGCGCATCGTCATCGCGACCGCGATCGCCGCCGACCCCGAGGTGCTCATCTGCGATGAGCCCACCACCGCGCTCGACGTGACGCTGCAGGCGCAGATCCTCCGGCTGCTGCGCGATATTCAGCGCAGCATGGGACTGAGCGTGATCTTCATCACGCACGATCTCGGCGTGGTGGCAAATATCGCCGACCGCGTGGCCGTTATGTACGCCGGCGAGATCATCGAAACGGGGCCGACAGAGGAAGTCTTTTCCTGTCCCGTCCACCCCTACACCCGCGCGCTGCTCCGCGCGCTGCCGCAGCTCGGCGTCAAGGGGCAGGCATTGTTCGCCATTCCCGGCACGCCGCCGAATCTCTACAACGACATTCAGGGCGACGCCTTCTACCCCCGCAACCCGGAGGCCATGGAGATCGACCGGCTGGAAGAGCCGCCGATGTTTTCCGTTTCTCCCGGGCACACGGCAAAAACATGGACGATGCACCCCATGGCCATTCAGAAATGGGGCGACCCGCGCGACTACCGCACCCCCGGTCTTGGCAGAGCGCCCGCCGCGCCCGAGCCGTATACCCCGCGCAGCGACGAGCCGCTGCTCTCGGTCAGGGATCTCTCGATCGACTTCGGCTCCGGCAAAAAGGTCTTTCATGCCGTCAACGGTGTGTCCTTCGATGTGTACCGCGGGGAGACGTTCAGCCTCGTCGGTGAATCCGGCAGCGGTAAAACGACTATCGGCCGCGCCATTATGAAGATCATTCCCACCGCCGGCGGCGAGATCCTCTACAAGGGCACGCGCGTCAACCGCCGCTTCAGCCGGGAGGAGATCAAGCAGTACCGCCAGCAGGTGCAAATGATCTTTCAGGATCCCATGGCAAGCCTGAATGAGCGCGCCAAGGTGGATTACATCATCTCCGAAGGACTTTATAACTTCAACCTCTTCGAAAATGAAGCCGACCGCAAGGCCAAGGTCTCCCGCGTCATGCAGCGCGTGGGGCTGCTGCCCGAGTTTGCCAGCCGCTTCCCGCATGAATTTTCCGGCGGACAGCGCCAGCGTCTCGGCATCGCCCGTGCGCTCATCATGGAGCCGGAATTCATCATCGCCGACGAGCCGATCAGTGCGCTGGACGTTTCCATTCGTGCTCAGATCATCAACCTGCTCAATGAACTGAAAAAAGAGCACTCGCTCACCTATCTGTTCATCGCGCACGATCTGAGCGTGGTGCGCTTCATTTCCGACCGCATCGGCGTGATCTACAAGGGCGCTCTGATGGAGCTTGCACCGGGCGAAGAGATCTTTGCCCACCCCCTGCACCCCTACACCCGTTCGCTGCTCAGCGCGATCCCCATGCCGGATCCTGCCGCCGAGCGGGGCAAGACCTGCACGCCCTATAATCCGTCCGCGCATGATTACAGCGTGGACAAACCGGCCTGGACGGAGATCGCCCCCGGTCATTTTGTCTTTGCCAACGCGCGCGAATGCGACGAATACAGGAGGATGCTCGGATGAACGGTACATTATTGATCGCAGGTGGAAACATCGGCGCGACCGAGCAGGGCAAAGCCGACATCTTTGGCAGGTTTTCCGCCCTCTGCGGCGGAAAGCGCGGCAAGGTCATGCTCGCCGTCTGCGCCAGCGGAGAGGCGGAGGAGAGCTTTCGATTCAACCGCGAGCTGCTGCTCTCCGCCGGGATCGGCGAAGTCGTGCTGCTGCCGCTGACAGAGGATCCCGCACTGCTTGGCCGCAGCGGTTGGACAAACCGCGCAGACGAGGCGCTGCTCCCGCTTTTTGACGGGGTGAGCGGCGTATGGTTCAGCGGCGGCGACCAACTGCACACGGCAAGGCTTCTTTTGCAGCCGGACGGTTCAGACACGCCGGTGCTCGGCAGAATGCGCCGCCTTCTTTCCGGCGGCGGCGTGATCGGCGGCTCTTCCGCAGGCGCGGCGATCATGAGCCGCACGATGATCGTGCGCGGCGACGACGAGGGGACGCTGACTCTCCCCGTCTGCACCGACGCGGCAGCTTACTGTGACAACGGCGGCGTTTCGCCGGAGCAGCTGCTGCTCTCGCATGGACTCGGCTTTCTGCCCGGCGGCATCGTCGATCAGCACTTCAACCGCCGCGCCCGGCTTCAGCGTCTGCTCGCCGCGATGGAAGATGCGGACGAAAACGAGGGCTTCGGCATCAGCGAGGACACCGCCCTTGAGGTCTCCCTCTCCGACGGGGCGCTGCGCGTGCACGGCTCAGCCTACGTCATGCACCTTACGCGCAGCGGCGGGACGATCACCATCGAAAAGTTGACTGCGGCGCAGCACGCCGTACAATAAAACTAAAATCAGGAGGAAACCAACATGAAAAACAGCAAACGTCTCTTTACTCTTATGGCACTTGCTCTTGTGTTCGCACTCACCCTCACCGCCTGCGGCAATCAGTCGGATGGCGACAGCAAGGACGCCGCCTTTGATGACGCCTACGCCGTTGCGGACGTGACGCTCTGCGGCACGAACACCAACGATGCAAGCTTTATGAAGGGCTTTTCCATGCAGGGCACCGCGGGTGACCTGATCAACAACGAAAATGTCTTCAGCATTGCCATGTGCTACTCCACCGCGACGCTGGATGACGTGAAGGCCTTCTTCACCTCCGAGCGCTTCAGCGATCCCGACAGCTTCCTTGCAGAGATCGATGCGCTGGATCTCGACGGCAATATCCGCAACCTCTCCGGCGATAAGATGAGCTACTTTGACGGCAACACTGCCGATCCCATTCGCTTCTACGGCGACGGCGTTGATCTCATCAACGGCACCTCTCTTTTGCAGCAGGCGGGCGAGTATCACTTCTATCTCGTGACCATCGGCTATGAAAAGGTGCTGTGGGTCGGCGAAGCAGACCGCACCTTCGTGATGGAGCAGAGCGCCATCGACCTTGCCAACGACTTTGCCGCCGCATTTGATCTTGTCACCGAGACCACGCTGATGGAGGATCAGGACGTTTCCGCCATGACGCAGGAAGAAAAGACGCAGGCCGTTCAGGACTATTTCGCTTCTCAGGTCGACACACTGGATCTCGGCATCACCGTTACGGCCGAATATGACGACGACCCGGACTACCCCGACGACTACTACATCACGCTCGCCAAGGACGGCAGCGAGTCCTCCGCCTACGTCACCGTGTACTTCGGCGCAGAGGCTTAAATCCATTTTCCCGACAAGCCGCGGGCGGGGCATGCTGCCCCGCCCGTTTTTTCAAAGGAGTGACTTTTGATGAAAAAATGCCTATCCGTTCTGACCGCCGCGCTCCTGCTGCTGATGCTGTGCGCCTGCGGGAGCAAGGAACCCGCCGCTCCCGAAAAGCAGGGCGATGCCTGGGTCAACCCGCACTTCAATGAGTACACGCTCACAAAGCTGCGCATGGTCGGCAAGGGCGATGAAAGCTCCGGCTACAAGGTCGCCTTTTTCCCGCCGGAAACGCTCGACGGCGCCGAGGGCTTTCTCGTTTTTTACAGCGTGCGGGAATTTGACGAGGTATGGGAATACCTCTCTTCGCTCACCCGCGAAGAGATCCTCGCGCTCGACAAGCCTGCCAACCGCGCCTATGTGATGACCGATCTCAGCTACTGCGACGGCGTTGGCAACACGCTCAACACCGCGCAGAAGGATCTTATCACCGGCGATGACTTTACAGAGCCCGGCACGCACTATTTCTACGCCGCCGTTTTCGGCGCCGACGGTCTTTTGAGCCTTGAAAAGGCGGCGCAGACCGCTTACATCGCGCCGAGCGCCGGAAAGCTGCGCTTCACGCGCGAGGGCAGCGTCCTGACCGGCACTTTTGCAAGCGATACCGAAGGCGAGATCGAAACGAACTACGTTTTCCTCTCCGCAAACGGCTATGCCGCCGTAAAGGAGCAGCTCTCCGGCGCAGACCGCGCCGCGCTCGACGCGCTGAGCGGCAGCGGCTGCGCGCTGCGCTTCGACAACGCAGGCAGCACCGAGTTTTCACTGGATCTTTCCGAACAGAAGGATCTTGACGGAAATGCCGTAGATCCCGCGCGCTGCTACTATGTCTATGTTGCCAGCGCGTCGGCCGAAACGCTCATGGGCGTATCCTACTGTGCTGAGCGCTTCGTTACGCCCGAGGCGCTTCCCGCCTCCAGCGGGACGATCGGCAGCGGCAGCGGCATTCTCTTCCCCAACGGCGGCGCGGCCTCGATCGGCGGCGACCGCAGCTCCATCATCTCCACCTCGCAGGCGATCTTCCGCGGCTTCCCCGATACGCCGCGCGTCGCCGTCATCGGCGCCTCCAGCGGCAGCGACGCCTATTTTGCCTCTCTCGTTTCCAGCTGCCACGGCGTATACTTCACCGGCGGCAACCAGAGTCTTGGCATCTACGCCCTGCAAAATGCCGACGGCGATTGGAATGCCGTCGGGCAGGCCGTGCAGGATCTTTTCGCGCGCGGCGGCTTCCTTGCCGGAACGAGCGCGGGCGCGCACATGCTCGGCTCGGTCTGCTTCCAGGACGCCGACTCCCATGCAGCGCTGACGCACGCAAAGCCCACCGAAGCCGTGCTGACCGCCGCCGGCGTTGTGTGCGGCGAAGAGGGCGCGCTCTACGGCGGTCTCCCCTGCGACGCAGCCGCCTGCGGCGCCGCGCTCACCTTTGACTCCCACTTTGGCGCACGGGGAAGGCTCGCCCGCCTTTGCACCATGCAGCGCTCCGGCGGCGCGGCATACGCCGTCGGGCTGGACGAGGCGACCGGCATCGCCGTCACCGGCGGCGTCGGCACGGTCTATGGAGCGGGTACGGTCACTGTGTTTGACAATCGCAGCGCCGTTTACGGAAACGACGATTCGCATTTCAGCGTCAGCGATCTGCGCGTTTTCGTGCTGAGCGCGGGCGATCAGTTTGACTTTACAAGCGGCACGCTCATCGCTTCCTCCGCAAAGGAAGCCCCCGCAGAGTCCGCCGCACCCGAGCAGCCGGAGGACTTCCTTTCCTCCGGCAGCGCACAGACCCGCGCCCTGCTCACCTTTGCCCTCAGCGGTGAAAAGAGCATACAATATCCCGTCGCGGCAGACGGAGAGGAATTCACGCTGCACGTGGAAAAGTCCGATGACTTCTCCGTTGTCTCGAACGAGAAGAACTATGCAGCCTCCGCCCTGTCCGACCTGCCGCAGTGCGCTGTATCCGGCCTGCTGCTGAGCATCTCCTGATCTTCCGTACCTTTAGGCAGAAGGCCTGATGCGTGCGCACGCATCAGGCTTTCCAAATGATATGCACCCTTTCGCCGTCGAGCATGATCCGCTCGACAAATTCGGCGGCAATGAGCTTTTTTTCGTCAAAGGACGCGCGTTGAAAATCAAACCGCCACAGCGGTGCAAGACGGGACGGCGCATGCAAAAGCCGCTCGCGCTCGGCGTGCAGCGCATCGATCCTCTGGGAGATATAAGGAACGGCGACCGCGCTGCTTTCGGCGAGTGCAGCCACCAGCCGGTCGATCTTTCGCTCGATCTCCAGGATCGCCCCGGCCTGCGCGCGGTCTTTTCCTGCCGGAAGCAGCTCCATCGGACAGGCATCAAAGCTGCGTTGGATCTCCCCGGCGATATACGCCTCCAGCTCCCGCAGATCGACATCGATCGATGCATCGCAGCCGCCGAGGTTGGAGCGTCCGGAGCAGAGCAATTTGCAGCGCCGTTCCGCCTTGATGGAATTGATCTTGACGGCATAGCCGCACCTGGCGCACTTGAGAAGTCCGGTCAGCCACGAATATTTCCCGGCGTTGGCGCGGGGGAGCTGCGCCGCGAAAGAGAGCTTCTCCTGCACGCGCAGCCAGAGCGCGGCGGAGACAAGCCCCTCGTGCGCAGAAAGGCATAATAGCTTTTCTCCTTTCTGCGCAGCACCGCTGCGGCTGCGCTTTCCGATCAGCACGCAGCCATGCTCACCGTCATAATCCGCGCTCGTCTGGCGGCTCTGCACGCCCTGCGCCAGATAATAGCAATAAACTGCCTCATCTGCCTGCGCATAAACAGGATTGCGCAAGATGCGCGAGAGCGTCACATTGTCCCATGCCTCGCGCTTCGGGCCGTGGATCCCCCGGGCAGTCAGGGCTTTTGCAAGGCCGCGCAGCGAGGTCTCAGGCTTTGCATATTCCTCAAAGATCCGGCAGACGGTCTTCGCGTGTTCATCGGGGATCAGGGTGGAAACGCTGCGCCCGTCCACCTCCGCCTTCGAGAGCGCATACCCGTATGGCGCAGGGCCGCCCGGCCATGCGCCGAGGGAGGCGCGGTGATGGTAGTTATCGCGCACGCGCTCGGCGGTCGTTTCGCGTTCAAGCTGCGCAAACGTCATGACGATGCTCAGCATGGCGCGTCCCACCGGCGACGACGTGTCGAACTGCTCGCTGACAGAGAGAAACGCAACGCCGTTTTTTTGCAGCACTTCCCAGATCCGGCTGAAATCCGCAAGGGAGCGGCTGAAGCGATCCAGGCGGTAGACGACGATCCGCTCGATCTCCCCCGCTTCCACGGCTTCCATCAGTTCGCCGAAGGCAGGGCGCCGCATATTCTTACCGGAAAAGCCCCGGTCTGAAAAGATGCGGAGCTCTCCCGCGGTGAACTTACGGCACAGTTCGATCTGCCCCTCGATCGAAAGGCTGCCCTTCTTGTCGACAGACTGTCGGGCGTAGATGGCGTCCATCTTTCTACCCCTGCGTGCGGGAAGTCAGCAGCAGAATGCAGCGGCGGCAGATCGCCGCCTGACGCGCGGCCCGAGCGGCGGGGTCGGTAGTCGTAAATATGTTCGTGATGATCATATCGTTGTCCTCCTACCAAAGCGTATGAGCTCCGGCAGGCGGTTATTCGCAATGCGTTCCAACTGCTGCCGACGGGGACTCGCTCGACTGGAAGGGCATTTCCGCCGCCGAAATCACCAAACGCGTGACGGGCAAGGTACAGAGCGGATCGATCGTCCTCTTCCACAACGCAGGCGAGCACACGCCCGAGGCACTGCCCGACATTCTCAACTATTTGCTCTCCGAAGGGTACGACATTGTGCCGATCTCGAAGATCCTGCTCAGCGGCGACTACACCATCGACCACACAGGCCGCCAGTGCCCAAAATGAGAAACGACACAGACTGCCGCGTATTTCGGCAGAACGCGGCCGCAGAAACGATGAGGGGCAAGCGTTCCCTCACAGAAGTACAAATGATTTTTATGCACGGGCGCTTGCTTCCGTTTTCGCGCTGTGCTATAATTTATTCACTTAATATTGCGTAATCAATTGCAAAGGAGAAGATACGATGGGTTACATGGATCTTTCCGCCGCTGCATGGCAGCAGGAATACGACAAGGTGTCCGCCGAATATGAGAGTTGGAAGGCCAAGGGCCTCAAGCTCAATATGGCGCGCGGCAAGCCGGGCAAAAAGCAGCTTGAGCTCTCCAACAGTCTGCTGACGGTACTGAGCGATCCTGCCGACTGCGTCGACGGCGGCGTGGACGCGCGCAACTACGGCGAGCTCAAGGGCCTTGCAAGCGCACGCGCGCTCTTTGCAGAGCTGCTCGGCTGCAAGGACTCGCAGGTCTTCGTGGGCGGCAACGCAAGCCTTCAGCTCATGTACGACACCGTTTCCAAGGCCTACACCCACGGCCTTTTGCACAGCGAAAAGCCCTGGTGCAAGGAAGGGAGCATCAAGTGGCTCTGCCCCGCCCCGGGCTATGACCGCCACTTCAAGATCACCGAAAGCTTCGGCTTTGAGCTCATCACCATTCCCATGACCGAAAACGGCCCCGACATGGACATCGTCGAGAATCTCATCAAGGATCCAAGCGTCAAGGGTATGTGGAACGTGCCGAAGTATTCAAACCCCGACGGCATCATTTATTCCGACGAGACCATCGAGCGCATTGCGAAGATGAAGCCCGCCGCGCCGGACTTCCTCCTCATGTGGGACAATGCCTACTGCATCCACGAGTTCGACGGCGATTTCGTCCCCTTCCCCGACATTCTGAGCGAATGCGAGAAGTACGGCAACGCCGACATGGTCTTTGAGTTCGCCTCCACGAGCAAGGTGACGCTGCCGGGCGCTGGCATTTCGTGCTTTGCGTGCAGCGAGGCCAATATGGACTACATGACGAAGCTCATCGGTATTCAGGCCATCAGCTTTGACAAGATGAATCAGCTGCGCCACGTGAAGTTCCTGCAAAACAAGGAGCACACGCTCGCGCTGATGAAGGAGCACGCCAAGATCTTAAAGCCGAAGTTCGAGATGGTGGTCTCTACGCTCGAGCGCGAGATCGCGCCGCTCGGCATTGCGACCTGGCACAAACCCAAGGGCGGCTACTTCGTCTCCGTGAACACCACCCCCGGCCTTGCCAAGCGCACGCTTGCACTCTGCAAGGAAGCGGGCGTTGTGATGACGAGCGCGGGCGCGACCTATCCCTACGGCCACGATCCTGCCGACAGCAACATCCGCGTCGCTCCGTCGCTGCCCCCGGTCGAAGAGCTCGAGCAGGCGATGGCGGTATTCTGCTGCTGCCTCAAGCTTGCCGCGCTGGAAAAGAGCAAGAAGTAAGGCATATTTGCATCAAAAAAGCGGACCGCAGTGCGGTCCGCTTTTTCTCATTTCGATTCACTTTTCCGCTTTCTTCTCTTCCCGCTTCAAGCGCCATACGGCGAGTAAACGCACCAGAAGAACATTGATGAGCGCAAGGCGCGCGTAGCTGTAGACGACATTCAGAAGGAAGTACGGCGAAATGTTGCTGTAATTGCCGAGATCGTC